>ERZ761607.224-NODE-224-length-115989-cov-16.231304_pt1 | contig 115989 bp, 122 predicted proteins | sample MGYA00511164_ERZ761607 | MGnify/ENA primary metagenome ERZ761607 (study PRJEB28899, sample SAMN02445080) | bioreactor sludge metagenome | biome: EBPR sludge | place: Australia: Brisbane, Thorneside Wastewater Treatment Plant | collected 2011-06-22 ...
CTTTCGAGCGCGGCGTTCAATTCCTTGCGGAACTGCTGCACGTCGCCGATGGCTTGTAGCACGTTGGCTTCGCCCAAACGATCCCCGATGTCCTTGAAGAGTTTCAGGGCTTCGTTGTAACTTTCGAGCGCGGCGTTCAATTCCTTGCGGAACTGCTGCACGTCGCCGATGGCTTTTCGCACGTTGGCTTCGCCCAATTTCGCCCCGATGTCCTTGAAGAGTTTCAGGGCTTCGTTGTAATATTCCACTGCCAGGAACCATTCCGCCCGGTAATAGTGCCTCCTGCCCGCGCGGTAAAGGATTTGCGCGTGCATAGTGGCAGGCAGCGACAATTCATCCCGCAGAGCAAGTTCGAAGAGTAACCCCCAGATTTGGTGGTCGAAGTTGAAAGCCGCCTGTGATTCCAGTTCCTGCCAGTTGTCGTACGCCTCTTCGGGAGCCGTATAGAACTGGTGGTACAGTTTTTCCAGGTCCCCGCCTTTTAGTTTTCCGAAATACTGTCCGGCGCGCTCATGGAATTTGATAAAGGCTTCCGGTTGTTCGCGCTGCAAATGGGCAATCTGTACCTTACGGACGAGGTCGTGACCCGCCTTGTAGCCTTCCACCAGTTTGGATTGGACGACAAAGGAATACTGCGTCAGTTTTAGGTATTGTTCCTCTGTGATCGGCGTTTCAAGAATGGCATTCAAGGCTTCGAACGAAAACCACCTTAATACCACCATCCACCGTGCCGCCGAGCGCAGAGGCTCTTCCAAACGATTCATGATCAGGGTTTGCAGCCAGTTGACCGCCTCTTCGCGCCCGGTGAATTTGGGAACATCGCCCGGTTTGATCCCCTCCGGTGTGGCTTTCCACGCCTCCGCCGCCATGCGGGTCACAAGGGGATGTCCGGCAGCCATCCGAAAAACGGCAGCAGAAAAATCCCGGTCATTAATGCCGAATGCTTCCAGCAGGGCGCCGCTGTCTGCTTGCGACAGGTCGCCAAGACTCTCACCGTTAATCCCGCGCTTCAACGATTCAATGTGTTCCTGATGCTGGACTCTCTCTCGGCTGGCGATGATGACACGGAAATTCGGCAGGAATTGTCTTGCCCGTTCCATCGTCCTCCAAAGCAATCGAACCTCGTCAAGAGAAACAAGGTCTTGATAAACATCGTAATTATCGAGCAATAATACGAATTTATCCTGTTCGGGAATCGTCCTGATACAAGTCAGCCAGTGTTCAATAATTATGGAAAGGGATTGGTTTTCCATGCCGCGAATCGCTTCGGCAACATTCGCGATCATAATCTGCTGGCTTTCCGGGGAACCTTCGCTGGATTGGCTTTGTTGAAGTTGGAATTTTCTTTTGTTTAGATCAGCGAGTATCTCTGATCTTTTTTCAAAAAACCTTCTTGCGGCATCCTTGTCCAGATTTGCAGATCGGGCTTCGATAATTCGGGAGAGAAATGTATCCAAATCCGAGATGAAATCGCCAATGGAAAGAGAAGCGAACCGCATCGAGTTTGTCAAACAGCGATTCACTTCCAGCCAATTGAGCAGTGTGCTTTTTCCCTGCCCGGAGACGCCATTAAAAGCCAATATCCACGGCGACTCCTGCTTCCAAAGATCATCGAACGCCTGAATGGCTTCCTGCCGGTCTTGAAAATGACTTAGATCATAAGGCTGCATGCGAACTCCCGGCTTTATTTCATGTTTTGTTTGCTGCCCTCGGAACGCACGGCTTTTTGCTTTTGGATACCGCCTTTGCCTTCCATCGTCTGTTCACTGTTTGGCGAATCGATCAAATCCTGAGTTCTTTGATTCTTTGAGTGACGGATGGTCTCGCGGGGATTCTTTCGCAAATCCAGCCACCCTTTGATGCCCGAACCCGCACCGATCAACAATACAAGAATCTCGATAATTTGACCACCCAAGCCGGGCGGACTGGCAGATGTAGATTTGTCGATAAGGAAGAACAACGCCCCAAGAAACAAAGCCAAACCTGCAAGAATAAGCACGATGGGGATGAGTCTATTTTTCATTACCGCTCCTCGATTTTGTGAGACTTGGAAAATAACGTTGTTACAAGATTATATAACGGAATTGTAGAGAATTTTCCCCTCGGAATCAAGTGACGAAACTACCCGCCCGCCTCCGCGTGCCAGGCGCAGACCTGATTCCGTCCGGAGTTCTTGGCGGCGTACATGGCTTGGTCGGCGCGGTCGATCAAAATATCCACATTTGGGCAGGTATCGTCATACGTGGCAACCCCCACGCTGACGGTGATGGAGATCGGCTCGACGATCTGCGAGAAGGCATTTTCCTTGTTGAAGGCGTGCCAGCCCATGTTGTAGTCGCTGGCATAGACCTGACGACACAGGCGCGTCGCCACTTCCATTGCCTGCTCGAGCTGTGTCCCCGGCAACGCCACCACGAACTCCTCACCGCCCAATCTGCCGAAGATGTCGCCCGCCCGCAACGACGTTTTGCACACTTCCGAGGTCTGGATCAACACAAAGTCCCCGATCTTGTGCCCGAACTGGTCGTTGAACTTCTTGAAATCGTCCACATCCAGCAAAATGACCGAAAACGGCTGGCGTCTGACGCGTGCCAGTTCGAATTCCGCTTCTGCCAGTTCGAAGAAGCGGCGGCGGTTCAGCGTCGCCGTCAGCGGATCGGTATCTGCCAGGTGGCGGATCGAATCGAACAAACGCGCATTCTCGATGGCGATCGCGGCGTGCGAAGCGAGCGTCTCCAGCAGGTACAGGTCGTCGAAGGAGTAGGCGTTCTTCTGGTACGACTGCGCCGAAACCATCCCATAGATCTCGCCATGCAACAGCATCGGCACCGCCAGGATCGACTCGGTGGGGTCTTGCTCCGTCTGGCTGCCGAACATTTCAAAATTGATCCCGCTCGCATCCATCGCGGCGATGCTGTTAAAAAGAATGGGCTTCTTCGTGCGGACGATCTCCCCTGCCAATCCGTGATCCGCAAAATACCGGTCGGTGAATACCCGTCGGCGCGGGTGCTCGATCGCGTACAACGGCACGATCTCATTGGTCTTCGAATCATAGCCGTCCATCACGAAATCGTTGCACGGCATCACCCGTTCCACGGTTTCATACACCACCTTGCAAACCTGCTCCACGTCGTGGCTGGCGTTGATCTCGTTCAGGGCTTCGTGCAGCCACTTCATCCGCTCCAACAGGTCTTCCAGCGCTTCCTGCGCCCAAATGCGCTCCAGCGCCCCCGCGCAATGACTCGCCAGGTTCTTCAGCAGGTCAAGCTGCTCACTGTCGTAGGCGTGCCTTTGATAACTTTGGATGGAAAGGACGCCGATGGTGCGCGAGGCGGTTGCCACTGCAACGAACATCTGCGACAGTGTCCGCCGGCTTTGGTCGCCAAAGGAAAGCGACGGGTCGACGGGAAAATGTCCCTCATAAGTGGATAAAAAACCGCCGTGCTGAATGGCTTTGAGCATGTTCTCGGTGGGCTTGTCTGGCACCGCCCCATGCTGGACGATGCGCTTCCCCTCGATCGTATCGATGGTCAGCAGCGGGCGTGGAGGGGCTGCCCGTTCCGGGTCGTACAGGATGAGGTAACAGGCATCCCAACCGATCAGCCCGTCTGCCGCCTCCAGAATAATGTGAGCCGCAGTTTCAGCCGCCGATGTGGCTGCCAGGTCCCTGCCCAAGCTGGCAAATGTATCGAAGTTCGCGCTGTTCATACGTTTCTTTGCCGAACCACCTCATAGACCATCAACGCCGTGGCGATGGACACGTTCAACGAATTGACCCTGCCGAACATGGGAATCTTTACCTTCTGGTCGGCGTTGTTCATCCAAAAATCGGTCAACCCTTCATCCTCCGTGCCGACGGCGATGGCAACAGGTCCATGCATTGGGATGGAAGTATAGTCTGCCTCGGCGGATGGTGTCGCTGCCAGCACCCGCATCTTTCTGGACCGCAACCACTCCAACGCGTGAGCCGAATCCACCTCGACAGCGGGTACCGCAAAGACCGCTCCGCGGCTGGCGCGGATGACATTGGGACTCCACAAGTCCACGCGCGGGTCACAGACGAGCAAAGCATCCACCTTGGCGGCATCGGCGGTGCGCAAGATGGCGCCAAGGTTGCCGGGCTTTTCGATGGACTGTGCCACAATTATAAGGGGAGATGCGGAGAGTTGCAGGTCTTCCAGCGTGGTTTTGGGTGTTGGGAAAATTCCCAGCCAGCCATCGGGGTTCTCGCGATACGAAATTTTTTCGAAAACGGCTCTGCTGACGGTCAGGTGTTCGGCGTGGGGAACGCTCAGGGTCTGGCTGATAATCTCCGGCGCAGAAAGAAGCGTCTGCGGAAGCATGCCACAGCCAAGAGCGAGGGTCAATTCATCGAAACCTTCCACCAGGATCACCCCATCCTTTTGTCTCTGGCGTTTGTCCTCTCGCAGTTTGACAATGTGCTTGACGCGCGGGTTTTGTAAACTGGTGATATCCACTATTTGACCAAAAGCAGACATGCCGCCTGGTGCGTTTTGCTGAGGGTTGCCATGGGCGGGTCGCTTGCCTTGCAGGCTTCGATGGCAACCGGGCAGCGCGGGTGGAAGCGGCAGCCGGACGGAATGTTGATGGGGTTCGGGGTTTCGCCCTGCAGGATGATGCGTTCCCGCCGCAGGCGCGGGTTGGGGACGGGGATGACCGAGATGAGCGCTTTGGTGTAGGGGTGCTGCGGGTTTTCCAGCACTTCCAGCATGGTGCCGATCTCGACAATGCGCCCCAAATACATAACTGCCACACGGTCGGCGAAGAAGCCGACCGAGCCGAGGTCGTGGGTGATGAAGATGACTGCGATCTGGCGGGTAATGCGTAATTCTGCCAGCAGGTTGATGACTTCGGCGCGGATGGAGACATCCAGCATCGAAACGGGTTCGTCGGCGAGAATGATCTCCGGCTCGAGCACCAGTGCCGCGGCGATCACCACACGCTGGCGCTGCCCACCGGAAAGTTCATGCGGGTAGCGCCCCAGATAGACTTCGGCAGGTTTCAAGCCGGCATCTTCCAGCGCCTTTTTGACCTTTTCATCGCGCTCAGATTTGTTCGGCGCAATGCCATGCACCAGCAGCGGCTCGGTGACGATCTCTTCGATGGTCTGGGTGGGGTTGAGCGATTCGTACGGGTCTTGAAAGACCATCTGGATCTTGCGGCGAAGGTCTTTGCGTTGATGGTCGTTCAGGTGGGTGATGTCGCGCCCTTCGAAGGAGACCATGCCTTCAGTGGGGTCTTCCAAGCCCATCAACAACAGCGCCAGTGTCGATTTTCCACAGCCGCTTTCGCCGACCAGCGCGATCACTTCGCTGCGGCGCAGGCGGAAATCCACACCATCCACAGCGCAGATGTGACGCACATCCCGCGAGAACAGGGCGGGGCGTCCGGCTTCAAAATATTTTTTTAATCCGCGAACTTCCAAAAAGGTTTCTTTGCTCATTTCGAAGCCTCAATGAGATGACAACTGGCAATATGTCCATTTGCACCGACCCGATGCAGCGCGGGTTGTTCCGTCTTGCAACGGTCGAATGCAGCCGGGCAGCGCGGCGCAAACCGGCAGCCGCTGGGCAGCGCATCCAGCCGCGGCGGGTACCCGGGAATGGAGGAGAGTTTCTTCTTCGGTTTGGTCAGGTCGGGGAAGGCTTTCAACAGTTCCTGCGTGTACGGGTGGCGCGGATCGTTGTAGATCACATCCACACCGGCATATTCAGCCGTCACACCGCCGTACATCACCAGAACCTTGTCGCACATTTCCGCAACCACGCCGAGGTCGTGTGTCACAAAGACGATTGCCAACCCCAATTTTTTGCGCAGGCTGTCGAGCAGTTCCAATATTTGCGCCTGGATCATCACATCCAACGCGGTGGTCGGCTCGTCTGCAATGATGACCTGCGGATTGCACGCCAGTGCCATTGCGATCATCGCGCGTTGGCGCATCCCGCCGGAATATTGATGCGGGAAATGATCCTTATGATCCGCCGCAATGCCCACGAGGTCGAGCAATTCGGTTACCCGCGCTGAAAGATTCGCTTTCGGAAAATCAGGCAGGTGCTTGATGATGGCTTCCTCGATCTGGTCACCCACTGTCCGCACTGGGTTGAGCGCATTCATCGCGCCCTGAAAAACGATGGAAACCCCGCTCCAGCGCACCTTGTTCAGTTCATCTTCGCCCAGTTCGGTCAGGTCCTGCCCTTTGAAATACACCCGTCCGTTCACGATCTGCCCCGCGGCAGGCAGCAATTTCAGCAGAGCAAGCATCAACGTCGTCTTGCCACAGCCGCTCTCCCCCACCAACCCGAGCAGTTCACCTTCCTTCAACGTAAAGCTGACGTTTTCGACTGCATGAGCCCGGGCTTTGCCTTCGGTGACGTAATCAATGGATAAATTCTGGACGTCGAGCAGGCTGCCTTTCCCGGCAGGTTGCTCCCCCGCTTCTTTCCGGACTGTGGGCTTTGCCGGCATGAGATGGTGGGTATCCAGCCGTGGGTTGAGAACTTGCTCCAATCCCTGCCCAAGCAGGGTCAGCGAAAGCACCACCCAGACGATGCCAAAGCCGGGAACCACCAACGCCCACCACGCCCCCGTAGACATGGCTCCGCGCCCGAACGCGTAGTTCAACATCTGTCCCCACGAAAGGGTCGTTGGGTCGCCCAGCCCGATGAACGAAAGCGCGCTTTCATTCAATATCGCCAGCGAAATGACCAACACTGCCTGCACCACCAAAATGGGCATCACCAACGGCAGGATATGCCGCGAGACAATATGACCTTTTCCCGCACCGATGGCGCGCGCGCGCAGGACGAATTTGCGCGATTTCACCGCCAGCGTTTGCGAGCGCACCACGCGGGCGGTGGTCGTCCAGCCGAGCAAGCCGATGACGAAGATGATGTTGAGAAGTGAAGGTTTGGTCAGTGCAACGATGACGACCATGAGCGGCAAGTCTGGGATGACAAGCATAATGTCGGTGAAGCGCATCAGGAAGGTTTCCCAACGCCCACCGAAGAATCCCGCCACGAGACCGAACAACCCGCCGATGACGATCGAGATGAAAGCGGCAAAAAATCCAACGGTCAGCGAGACGCGCGCACCATATATGAAATTTGAGAACACATCCTGTCCCGCGTCGTCCGTCCCGAACCAGTGATTTGCACTCGGCGGCTGGTAGATGTCGCTGATACTTGTCTGAGCCGATGAAGATTCATCGTACGGCGCAATGAGCGGCGCAAAGATCGCGACCAGGATGATAAATACCAGCATCCATAACCCGACGATACCGCCGCGATTCTTGCGGAACGTGCGCCAAAAACCGAGGAGGCGCGCAGTGACTTGATTGGAGGGTTCCGAAGTTTGGATTGTTGTCTGCATCGTTCACTCCATCTTCACGCGCGGGTCCAGGTAGGTATAGGTCAGGTCTGCCAGCATATTAGCGAGGATAACCGCCACCGCAATAAGAAGGAATGCCCCTTGCAGCATGGGGAAGTCCCTGCGCCCGACGGCTTCTACAATTGCGCTCCCCAGACCGGGCCACGAAAAGACGGCTTCGATCTGGATCGCGCCTGCCACGGTGAACCCGAGGTTGATGGCGATCACCGTCACCAGCGGCAGCATGGCATTCTTGAGTGCATGGTCTTTCAGGATCTGAAACATGCTCAAGCCCTTTGCCTTGGCGGTCAAAATGTAATCCTCCGAAAGCACATCCATCAGGCTGGAACGCATGATGAGCGTGTATTCGCCCATATATACAATCGTATAGGTCAGTGTTGGCAGGAACATGTGCCACAAAATATCGCCCCACTGTTGCAGCAGCGGCATGGAACTCATACCTGGCGTTGCCTTGCCTGCCAACGGAAAACCATTTGCGCTGCCCCAGAATAAGAGGATGATACCCAGCCAGAACGTCGGCAGACTCCATGCCAGCAAGCTGACCATCACCGCCGCGTAATCCAGGGAGGTGCGCGCCTTCCAGGCTGCAAAGACCCCCAGCGCCACCCCGATCAGGATCGCCAGGATCTGCCCCGCTCCGATCAACAGGACAGTATTCCATAACCGTTCAGAGAGGATCTCGGTCACCGGCCGGTTGGTGTGATAGCTAAACCCAAGCTCGCCCTGCAAAAGGTTGCGGATGTAAATGAAGAACTGCGTATCGAGCGGGTTGACATCGCAACTACCCACCTTGATCGGGTTGAGCGATTCAAAGCAGTTGATGACCGGTTTATCCAGCCCGAAACGGATGCGCAAAATCTCCACCGCTTCCTTTTTAAGACGCGGGTCACGGATGCCTGCCCGAGCCGGGTCGCCTGGCAAGACACGGAACAGAAAGAAGTTTAGAATGATGACAAAAAGGATCGTAAAAATAGACCAGGCGATCTTTTGAAGCAGGGCACGGGAACGGTTCATGGGCGGGGTATCCATGGACATGCCCTGACAGAGAGATTCTGTCAGGGCATGCGTAAAACGTAATCTTACTTGACCGGTTCGATCAAGACCAGTGAGGTCACATCCGCCAGCTCAACCTTAGCCTGACCCGTCAGCCAGCCAGTGAAGCGGTCGGTGCGATATGCCTGCACGTTCGCATCGTAGAACGGGATGATGTACACAACATCGTCGTGGACGATCTTCTGCATCTCCCAGACGATATCCTTGCGGGCTTCGAAATCCAGCGTCACCTGTTGTTCGGCATACAGTTCATCATACGCCGGGTTGGAGTACCCTGTTTCACTGGAGCCGCTGGGGATGGCTTCGGTGGTGTACACATACAGCAACGCGCTCGGGTCAGGATCAGACGCCCAGCCCCAGATCATGATGTCGAAATCGAACGCCGGGCAGCATTGAGCGGTCAACGCATCGGGGTCCACTGCCTGCGGCTCGAGGGCAATGCCGATCTGTGCCCACATTTCATCCAGCAATTCTGCCATGCGCGGAGCGTTGATGCTGTCGCTGGGCCAGTTCAAGCGGAAGGTCAGCGATTCGGAGCCGTCCGGCATTTCGCGGACACCATCTCCATCGGTGTCGGCATATCCCGCATCATCCAGAATTTGGTTTGCCTTCGCCACATCGAACTCGTAATCCTGAAGTGAGTCGTTGTACCAAACGCCCAGACCATCGGGGATCAGAGTTAAGCCGGGGTTGCCAAGACCAAGCAAAATAACATCGATCAACCGCTGCTTGTCGGTGGCATGCGCCATTGCCAGGCGCACATCGCGATCACGCAGGGCGGGGTGACCGGAGCAAATGCCGCCTTCCTCGGTCGGGCAGTTCTCGGGGTCAGTCTGGTTGAAGATGATATCGGTCACGCCGGGAGCAAGCGGAGCGCCAACGACCAGCTCGATGTTCTCATCCGCTTTCAAAGACTCGGCAGCCGTATTGGGCATTTCGGTGATCATATCCACCTGCCCGGTCTTGATCGCCTGCACCAGCGCATCCTGATTCTCAAAGGTCTGGAAGATGACCTCGTCCACCTTTGGCGGTGTGGCGAAATGTTCCTTGTTCGCGGTCAGGCGCACGAACTCGTTCTGCACGTATTCCGTCATTTTGAACGGACCGGATCCGATCATTTCGAAGTTTTCGTACTCCAGCTTGTCCTGCGCCTCCCAGACGTGCTTTGGAAGCACATACAAAAAGATCAGCTGGCTTTCGATATTGGGGATCGCTTCGGTCAGTGTCAGCACGACTTCGTTATTCTCCGTGGCGACAATGGTGTCGAAATACGGCGTATAGTACCCGTTCATATAGGGATACTCAGGAGTATCCTTGTAGAGGTTATAGGAAAAAGCAATATCCTCGGCGGTCAGGGGTTGTCCATCATGCCATTTGAGCCCATCGCGGATCTTGTACGTCCACACCAAGCCGTCTTCGGAGGTTGAGACGCTTTCCGCAAGGCTGAGCGTGAAGGAACCATCCAGGTTCAACTCATACATGGAGTCGTACACCAGTTCGAAGATGGTGTAGGCTTCCACCAGAATCGCCATGCCGGGATTCAACGTATCGGGGCTGCCAGCCCATCCGATGCGTACCACGGCAGACTGTCCGCCCCCGCCGCACGCAGACACCAGCAGTGCAACAAGGACGAGAACATACAGGGCTTTCTGTTTCATTTCTTCTTCTCCTCTCGGTTTGCAAACGAAATTTGGTAAACAAAACAACCTGCGCCTAGGGCAGATCCCTCTGCAGGCGCAGGTTGTTTAACTACCTGAAACAAAATGGACTGGGCTCCAGTAATGAAATCATCGTCATTTAAATTTTACTGTAAATTTGAGATTAGTGTTAGTGAATTCATTGGTAGAATCAAAATCGCAATTGATTTGTCCTTATTGCTACCCTCTGGTTGCAAGATGCACTGGTTAATTTTGTTTTTTCTATTTTGAATGATATATATAATGAAAGAAGTAGAGAGTGAGGTATTAATTGGCTACGCGCAAAGTAGATTACTTCAAATATGATGAACTGACCTGGGATGTCGTTGCCAGCCTTCCGCGAGATACGCCGCTTGTCCTGCCACTCGGCTCAGGCTATGACTTGGACCTGCTCGCTGACCAGTTGGCGAATCCTTCCCGCATCGGGATCCTGCCGGCTTTCCCGTTTGGCTGGCGTGGCAGCGGACTGGACATCCCCGAAGCCGTATTCTTTCCGTACCTATTAAACCTGATGGATAGCCTGCGCGACGACGGCTTCAGCCGCGTGTACTGCCTCGCGCCGCAAGGCATCGACCCGCAGGGGCAATTCATCGCACGAGAGTCAGCCTTGTTTCTGCGACAACCTCACCAGTCCAGAAATGAAGCGAAGACCTTTCTTCCCGCCGACAGTGAACGCGGAAAAGTCATCCTGATGCCCATCGGTCACACCGAGCAGCACGGCTATCACCTCCCCCTCTGCGTGGACACCGTCATTATAGACTCCATTGCAAAAGGTGCAGCCGATAAAATGCCTACACGCAGTTTCGCATTGCCGGTCATGCCGTACGGCGTCAGCACACACCGCGCATCGTTCGCGGCAACCATGAACGCAGGCGGGCGCGCCTTCGAGGATTTCTGGGGCGCAGTGATCGATGGACTCGTGGGGCGCGGCTTCGACCGCTTCTATTTAATGAGCGGGCACGGCGGCAATATGTCGTTCTTGGTGAACATCGTGAAGTATGCCGGGGAGCGTCACCGCCGCATCTTTTGCGCCACTGCCTTTTTGCATACCTCCGGCCGGATCGGCGCCGAAGCGCTGGAGAAATACCGCACTTCACCGATCGGCGGCATGGGGCACGCTGGCGAACTTGAGACATCGTACATGCTGCACCTGCGACCAGACCTGTGCCAGATGGAACGCGTGGTGGACGAGACCGATTTCGTGTCCACGCCTGATTACTACATGGATTGGATCGAGGGCGGCTCGCTGGTGGCAAACCCACCTTGGGACGACGATACCAAGACCGGCGCGTATGGAGCCGGGAGTCACGGCACGGCGGAAAAGGGACGCCTATGGCTGGAAGCCGCCATTAACGAAAAAGCCGATCACGTTGAACAGATCCACGAACAACATGAGCGGCGCGAAAAACGACGGAACGAAGGGTTTGGCTTGTGGGGAAAATTCGGGGCGTGACGGCTACTTCTCTTCGACGACAAAACTGATCTTCATGCCGCAGAAGGAACGCCGCCCCACCATCAACGTGAAGTAGGAACTGTACTCCCCCGCTTTCTTGGGCGCGATGAACCGGGCGCCGACGACCACCGTCCCGCCGGAAGGTGCATTGCGTGGCAGGTCCTGGATCTTCGTACCCTCATGACGATAGCCGCCCGTATAAACGAAGTCGATGGTGTTGATCGTCCAGTCTTTTGTGCCGGTATTCAGGATGGTGAAGTAAACGAAGAACTCTTTATTGGCTTTCACCACCGTCCACATCGGCGGCTGCCTGCCGGTCACGCGGCAGGTCCACGGTTCACCGGTGAAGATGGGGTTGCCCTTATCGTCCAGCGATGCGCCGCCAGCGTTCGTCCCGCTGATGGATACGACGGCGGAGGGTGTCTCGCTTGGGAGCGGGGTATTGGTGAAAAAATTGTAGATGAAGGTGACCGTGGGCGTGGGGGTGACGGACGCCGTGCGGGTCGGGGAAGGCGTAAAGGTGGCGGTCGGCAGCAGGATGGCGGTCTGGGTTTGCGCTGCGCCTGCCGTCCCCGCAATGGCGGTTTCCAACCCGCCGAGGGGCAGGGTCGCCAGCGGCGCGGGGGCAGGCGCGCCCATGCCGGGCACAGCACACGCCATGACGAACAATATAAAGAAGGGGAAAAGGAACTTTCTCTTCAAGTTCACTCCAACATCCAATTAAAAGTATAACATGGTCAGACCGGGAACTTCCGGCGGATGAATTCCTCGCCCCTTGCAATAAAGTCAGGATACTCATCCGGAACCGGCGCGGACGCCATGAGCGCCTGCGTCTTTTCACGCAGCACCTGACGGGCGGGCGGCGCGCCCGCCTCCAGCCACTTCTCCATGCTGTAGCGCGGATACACGCCGCTGACGTAATAGCCGTTCTTGTAATTCTTCAGCGTGGACGGCTGGTTGAGGAAACTCTTGCCGGGACCAACCTTGAAGATCTCGTCCACCGCCGCGTTGACGTCGTCGAGTTGGAATCCGTTGTGGAGGCGCAATGCCTGGTCGATGATCTCGTGACCGTGGACGAAGGTGGTCGGCGAGATGGATTTGGAGCCAAGCGAATCCCCGATGAACGGCGCAAGGTGTCCGTTGGAGAGCAGAAGCGCGAGGGTGTTCATCCAGTAGGTGTCGGCGGCGATCAGGTCCATGCCCCAGCCGGTGCCCGAGCCGGAGGTGGAGCAGTGCGGAATGCCATAGTGCTTCATCATCTCGGAACATGCCACGCTGATGAGGATGCTCTGTGGATCGTAGAAGTTGAGCATGGTACGCATGTCGAAGTAGACGGGCAGCATGCCGAGCAGAATGGGCGCGCCCTTCTTGATGGTCTGGCTGATGACCAAGCCCGCCAGCAACTCTGCCATGAGCAGGGTGAGCGTACCTGCCGGGGTGAGCGGCGTGGATGCGCCCGCCATGCTGTAATTCGAGAAGATGATCGGCAGCCCGCGTTCGATGGCGACCTTCATCTTATCCACGGTGCCGGCGTTCATCACCAGCGGACTGACCGGGTTGAAGTAGGGGATCACGAAGGGCTTGTCGCCAACTTCCTTGCCATGCAGCAGCTCGAACATATCGAGCACGTCGGGGAAGCGGTCTTCATCGGAGACGAGCAGCACCAGCGGCTTGGTGGTATTGGCAATATGTTCGAGCGAGCCGTACATATCGCCGAGTTCCTCCTTCACATCGCGGACGATGCCCACCGTGGAGATGACGTCGTAATGCTTGAGCATCGAGCCGAGCCGGACGAGGTCGCGGAAGTTCTCGCGCTTGAAGATGTCGAGTGTTTCATCCACAGGGTTTTGATAAAAAAGCGCGGTCACCCCCACCCCAAAGCGCAGGCGGTCTTCGCCCAGTTTAAGTTTGTGTTCGCCGCGCCGGTCGTAGACATCGATGGTCTTGGGCGCGGACTGGATGGCTGCCTCCACCACTTCAGGCGGGAAACGGATGATGCGGTCTTCGGCTTTCAAGCCCAACTTCCATTCGAGCAGTTGCAAGATGGCAGGCGAATCGACGCGCACTCCCGTCTGGCTGAGAACCTTCAGCACGTTACGATGCGCTTCCTGAATTTGTTCCTCGCTCATTAAAGTCAATCGCGGGCGGACGTTGTTCATAGAAAGGGTCTCCTCGCCTGCTATTTTATCCTACGCGCGCAGACGCTTCGCCTGTTGGTCCTGAACGATCCCGCGACCATGCCTGGGACTCCCTGACCAACAGGCTCGCATTGACAGGCATTATTTCTCCCACGCCTGACGGTCTTTGGGGTTCTCCGGGTCGAGATATTTCGGGTGGATCTTCTCGAAGACACGGTGCCCGTGCGAGGTCCAGAGATCGGCGGCGAGTTTCTTCGGGTCACGCGCCACGCCCTGCGCCGCAAAATACTGACAGATGCGCGTCACATCGCGCTGGAAGATGCCCCACGAAGCGGGGTTGGATTCGGGAATGACCACCTGCGGGAAGTCGATCAGTTTGATCTCGCCGTCCCAGTAGAGGATGTTGTATGCCGAAAGGTCGCCGTGGATGCGTTCGTTGGTGAGCATGATATCGAGGTTGCGGACGACGCGCTCAAAGAGCGGAAGGGCTTCGTCGGGGTCGAGCGCAATATGACTGAGCGGCGGCGCGGCGTTGGCGGCATCGCCGACAAACTCCATCAGGATGGCGTTCTTCTCGAGGGCGAACGGCTGGGGGACGTCGGCGCCGCTTTCATGCAGCATCTCGAGCGTCTTGAACTCGTAGGCGATCCACGATTGGTGGCGGACTTCCTCGCCGTAGCGCGTACGCTTGACGATGGCGTTGATGTCTGCCTCCTTCCACAAGGCGTGACCGTCCTCGTCCAGGTCGGTGCGCCCGACACGGTACTGCGCATCGTTCTTGAGGTTGCGCAGCGAGCGCGGACGGTAGACCTTGGCTGCCAGCAGGGGCACGTCCACATCGCGGGCGGGCGTACACTGATAGACGGAAGCTTCCTTGCCGCCTTTGACGCGCCGGGTGACGTCGGAGATCCATTTGTGCTCGTAGAACGGACCGAGCGAATCGAGCAGCCACCACTCTTCGAAGCGGGCGGCTTTGTAGGTGAATTTGAAGGTGCTGCGCGAATCGTCCTGTTTGTGAATGAAGGTCTGTTCGGCGAGCGAGAGTTTCCTGGGGTGCCTGCCCGTGATGCGCGGACGGCGTCCCTTGTTGATGATGGTGTTCAATTTGTCGTCGTTGTCGATGTCGTCGAGATGGTCGAGCCAATCTTGTGTATTCATGGGTGGTAGGTGCCTGTTAGATCGCTTTGTGAGATCGCTTCGCTCACCGCTGCGCGGTTCGCTCGCAATGACACGGATGGTTAAAAACAAAAACCGCAGGGATAACTTCCTGCGGCGGGCGGGACGGCGCGCAAAGGCGCAGCCGGTTAAATGAAAACCGCAGGCGGGGCGCGCCTGCGGTCGTTGGGTTAAGACAAAAGCCTACGACACGCACAAAGGAGGCGCGCTGATAGATTGACGAACGGTACTGGTGATGGCTTGCATGATTTCGTGCCTCCTTTCAGGATGAGATAGTGTTGGAATTATATGCAATGCGCGGGCGGGCGTCAAGCCCCTGCCACCGGTTATTTGAGGTGGGTATCGAAGAACACAACAGCGCGGTCCATAAAGAGGAACCAGGCGTCACCGCTGAAGGAATGACGCTGCCCTTCGTAGATGAATAACTCGGACCCTTTGCCCGCAGCGAGCAAACCCTGATGCAGTTTGTACGACCACTCGGGCGGGGTCGAGCCGATGTAGTCGCCGTCAGCGGAACCGATGTGGATCTGCACCGGAACTGTGACCGAATCCAGGTGATAGTATGGCGCGATCTCGCGCATCCGCTCTGGACTTTGAGCCGACTCTACGTACGCGGCAATGACCTCGTCTGGGAGTGAAGCGGGGATCACATCCGCCGAGTTGCAGGTCTCGAGCAGTTCACCGGTTGAAATATCCCCGATGCAGCCGTAGCCCCAGCGCGCGATCAGGTCGGCATCGTCGGCGGAGTTGGGCGCGTACAACACTGCCGCGCGGACGGAGGTGCTCAATGTAAGTATCTTGGTGGTGATGCCGCCGCCCATGCTGTGCCCCCACATGCCAATGCGGTTGGTATCTGCTTGTGGTAGTGAAGCGAGCGAATCCATCAGGTTGAGGACGTCTGTCACCAAGCCGGTATGGAAGAAGGAGACGCCAAAGTCGGAGCCGCCCCAGGTGCGATAGTCGGAGGAGAGGGTGAGATAGCCGCGCGCGGCAAGATACTCGGCGGCGCGCTGCGAGCCGTCGCCGGAGGAATAGTCGCTGCGCGGATAGTAGCCGTGGTTCATGACGATGACCGGGAAGGGACCTTCGCCGTTGGGCAGGTTGAGAATGCCGGTGATGCGCAAGCCGTCGGAGAGGTACGAGATCAGGTAGGTGCTAAAGGCATCGTTGAGTCCGAGGCGGGTCTCGAGGGTGATGATTCCGCCTGCGTGGGTGCGTTCGCGCAGTCCGGCAATGGTGTAGGGATACATCAGGTGCGGCAACGCCGTGGCAGTGGGGCTGGGCGCGGGGCTGGGTGTGACAATGGGCGTCTGGCTGGGATGCACGACGGTAACGTTCGGCGGCGGCAGGACGGGCGTGGATGTGACCGGGACACTGACGCAGGCTGTCAGCAGCAGGGCAAAGAAAAGCAGGCGGGGCATGGGGGTATTGTAGCAGGCGGCGGGGATCGGTGAGTGGGTCGCTGAAGGAGGCTTAACAAAAAACTCGCCGCAAAGTTGCTTCACGGCGAGCCGGTTCGAGACGGGAGCAGCTTATCGCAGGATGACCCACAGGGCGTGGATGACGCCCGGCAGACCGCCGATGAGCGTGGCGATGACGTTGATCCAGAAGTCGTTATCGATCTTGCCGTTCTTCATGTAGACGGCAAGCGGGGGGATGAACAGCGCAACAATGACCTGTAAAACCTTGTTATCCATTTTGTATCTCCTTTGGGTTGAATGGGTGTACCGCCCGATTATACAACAGGTGCGGGCATGGGCTTGAATTGAGTGTGGAAATATTTATAATGAATGTATCTTAGCAATACGTGTGGGGGTGATGGCTGGCACGCGTTCGTCGTCGTGAAAGGAGGTTCCCAGCATCGTATCGGTTCTGCGGTTCGTTCCCGGATTGATGTCATATTCAAATTCATACCCTCATCGAATAAAGGAGGAGGCATGAACATATCACTTTCGCAAGTTGTCAGTGTAGCGCTTGTGTTGGCAGTTGTGTATTACATCATGAGCATGCTCATTTCCGGTTTCACAAAATGGGTGCTGGATGTACTGGAAACAAGGGGGAAGGTGCTCGAAGACTTTCTGAAAAACACCATTGAAGACACCCTTACCGAGGGCAAAAAATTCACTATTAAAGAGTTGAAGAAGACCCCGCAGATCAATGCACTACGCCCTGTGCGTTATGCCGCGAAGGGTTTGGGAAGGCTAATCGGAAAAACCCAAGTATCCGATTATGTAGAGCGTATTCAGCCCAAGGTGCTGGTGGATGCGCTCTTCGATCTGGAGGGCACAGCGGCGGATTGGAAGGATAAGGTCAAGAACGTCATCACACTTTTACCGAAGAGTATTCCAAACTTGAGCGGCGACCCAACGCCGTTCGATACAAAAGACAAGCTTATAGCCCTCGTGGATAAATCGTACTATTCTTTTGATCAATGGCGCGAGAAACTCGAGACCTATTTCGGTTCGGTCATGGATCAAGCCGCCCAAAAGTTCGGGGCGCTCGCCAAGACGTATGTCTTGTGGATCTCGCTGCTGCTGGCGTTCGCTCTCGGCGTGGATACCATTCAGATCGCCGGACAGGCATGGTTCGACCCGCAACTGACCCAAAAAGCTAATGCATACGCCGAGACGATTCTTCAATCGGAGAATTCGGAAGAAGAACAACAAGCCGACCTCGAAGCGCTTTATGCTTCGCTGGATGACATGGCGGTGATAAACCTGCCTTGGTATACCAGAGACGAAAGCGGGACCGTCATCGGGTATCCCTGGTATATTCGACCGCCACTCGAAAAAGAGAATGATACCGGGTATCAGGACCTTGTTTCGCCTTATACCAAATGGTCGAATTCCCTTTCCGATGGAATGTGGTTGCTCCTGAGAATTCTGGGGATCGTCATCACCGGTATTGCCGTCTCACAAGGTTCGTCCTTCTGGTACGACATCATTCGCCAGATCAAAGGCGAACAGAAGAAGACCGACACTGTATCGACCGAATCAACCACCCCACCGGTTGGAGGAGGGATTGCACCGTTAACAGAAGCATATGCCGAACCCCCCACCCCACCGGATGAAGAGTCGCCGAAACAATAACCCGATGTCCCTATTGCTTCCAGCCCTTGATTCTTCAAGGGCTGGTTTATTCAAGTGCAAACTCTCCAACACGCAAGAACATCCTCTCCGGCAGTTGATTTCGCGGCGCGTCTGATATATGATAAGGATGATTCTGTTCCCGCCCCCTTTGTATGGAAGGAGACCTTATGAGTCACAACCGCGATAAGGAAAAGAAGGAAGGCAAGAAGAAAGCCAAACACGACCTGAAGGAGAAGCGCAAACTGAAGAAGGAGAAGAAGCAGCCCAAGACCTCCATCACGCTGACCAAGCACTCCGGTTCGTAGCCCATTCTGCCCGCTGGAAAGATCTGTGGGCTCCGGCGCATTACAATTACAACCAAGCGACCCCCGCCGTAAAGCGGGGGTCGTCATATGTTCTGGAAGGGTCGCGCGGGGATCAGTCGTTGATCACAACCGGGTCTTCGGGGTGCTGTTCGTTCCAGTATTCGACCAGGTCTTCGCTGGTGTAGCCGATGAATTCGCGGTTGATGATGGTGCCGCTGAAGGTTCCGGGGACGTTGATGCCGTAGTTCAGGGCGGGATCGGGGCGGAAGTGGATCGCGAGCACGCCGTCGAGATCGATGCTGGGGGTGAAGGTGCCCAGCCCTTCCACTTTGACGGCGCGACCGGCGCGGCAGTATTCGATGATGTGGTCGCGCAGTTCCTTGTTGGACTGGTCGATGGAGCCCTCCACCAGACCGGTGGCGCGGGAGAGGGCGCGGACGAGCTCGGGCTTTTGGACGGTGTTGCCCTGTTCGACGCGCGGACGGTAGGCGTTGATCGCCTTGATTCGGGGTGCCATGGGATATTGCCTCCTTGAAATGGAAATGGATGGTGGTTTTCGACTTGTCGTTTTCGGGGAGGTCGTTTTGCGAACCGGTTACGCCGTTGACCGCCCTGGGTTCGACATGGTTAATTATACGGACGGGGGCGCGCCTGTGTTTTGCGTTTTTGTTAGCCAAGCCAGTTTGCTATAAGCCACACCTTACAAACACTTAAAAATCAACCCGCGGCGGGGGGATTGAAATTCGCTATGAGCAAATTTAAATTTCCTTACAGGGTTTACCCGATTCCCTATGAGGAATTGACTCGATTCCTCGGTAGAAAAAAATTTTTCCTCACAGGAAATTTAAATTCCCTGTGAGGAAATTTTATACGGCTGGCGGGCGGTTCCGCCCCCTGCCCTGCCCCAGTTCCTGTGGAATTGAGGGAGGTTAAGCGGCGGGTTGGAGTAAAATAGGAGCAATGGGGAGACCCCATGCCTACAGAAGCGGATACTTGCAGAACCTACATAGTCCCGAATTTACATGGCTCCGGCTGGGAGGATGAATACATTGCCGAGCAGATGGTCTTAACGCGCGGTCGGATTGTGCCGATTGGGGACAGGCATGTTCGCAAGGAAGGTCTGCGCCCGGACTATGTGCTATTCATTCGGCAGAATATTCCGATTGCAGTGGTGGAAGCCAAAGCGGAATATAAACATCCGGGGGCGGGATTACAGCAAGCCATCCAATACGCGGAAATGATGGGATTGAAGTTTGCGTACGCCAGTAATGGCAAGGGGATTGTAGAGCACGACTTCATCACAGGCATGGAGCGCAATCTTGATGCTTTTCCAAGCCCAGATGAGTTATGGGAACGACTCAAAGGCACATTCAACTTTCAAAGTGAAAAAGAAGAAAAAGACTCGCTTTCTGACTATTGGCAGGAAGTGGGTGGAAAAGCGCCGCGTTATTATCAGCAGGTGGCCATTAACAGGGCGGTTAATGCCTTGCTGGCTGAACAAAAACGTATTTTGATCACAATGGCAACAGGGACGGGAAAGACCTTTGTTGCCTTTCAAATCGCATGGCGCTTGTGGAAGGCGAAGCGCAAGAAGAAAATTTTATTCCTCGCCGACCGCAATGTGTTGATCGACCAGGCAAAAGATAGAACCTTCTCCCCGATGGGACAAGCCCTGCAAAAGATACAAGGAAAAGCGGTAAAGAGCCGTGAAGTTTATTTTGCTTTGTATCAGGCGTTGGCAAACCCTGTGACGGGTGAGAATTTATACGAGCAATATCCGCGTGACTTTTTTGATTTGATCATCGTGGATGAATGTCATCGCGGGTCTGCCAATGAAGAGGGAAGTTGGCGCAAGATTTTGGATTATTTTGACTCAGCGACCAAGATCGGCATGACGGCGACACCCAAGCGCAATGACAATGTGGATACCTATGAGTATTTCGGCGAACCGATTTATACCTACAGTTTGAAACAAGGGATTGAGGATGGTTTCCTTGCGCCGTATCGGGTGTATCGTGTGATTCCCGATGTGGATGCGAGCGGATTGCAAATTGACCCAGGAGTATTGGATCGTTTCGGGCGTGAGATTCCCGCTGACTTGTACGGCACGAAAGACTTTGAGCGGGTTGTTTCTTTGCTCTCGCGCACGGAAGTAGTAGCAAGGCATTTGACAGAATATCTCAAGCGGACGAATCGCTTTGATAAGACGATTGTATTTTGTGTGGATCAGGAACATGCGTTGGACATGCGCATTGCCTTGAATAATGCCAATGCCGATTTAAGCAAAATTCACCTGCATTATGTGGAGCGGGTGGTTTCAGAAGAAGGTTCTGTTGGGCGTGGACATTTGGATAACTTCCAAGACCCTGAAAAGGAAGTGCCTGTTATTTTGACCACTTCGCAAATGCTAACCACGGGTGTGGATGCGCCGACCTGCCGAAATGTGGTTTTGTTCCGCACGATCAACTCGATGACAGAGTTCAAGCAGATCATTGGGCGTGGGACGCGGGTTTCGGAAGAGCATGGCAAGTTCTGGTTTACGATTCTGGATTATGTGGGCGCGACCCAGTTGTTTTACGACCCTGCGTTTGATGGCGACCCTGTACGGGTGACCAAGACAAAGATGGATGAAGATGGTAATGAAACCAATGTGGAAGATAGCGAAGATGGGACGCTTCAACCCGAAGAAATGGAAACAGGCGAAGAAAGCACCATCCGTGAAATTCAACGCCAGATTGGCGAATTACCGCGCAAGTATTATCTGGATAATGTGTACGTATATATTGCGGGTGAACAAGCCTTTGAGATTGACCCCGAAGGAAATGTGCTCAAAACGGTTGAATTTACCGATTATGTGACGCAGAACATTCGCCGCTTGAATTTGACTGCTGAGCATTTAAGGCAAGTATGGACACAGGCAGAGCAACGGATCGAGATTTTGAACCAGTTGCGCGCCCGTGGTATTGACCCTGACCATCTGGCGCATGTCACCCACCAAGAAGACGCAGACGCGCTGGATTTGCTCTTGCATGTAGCGTACAATGCGCCGCTGGTGACACGCCGCGAGCGGGCGGAGAAACTGCGCCAGAAGAAGGCTAATTTCTTCAATACGTTTACGCCTGCGGCAAGGGAGATTTTGGATACCTTGCTGGAGAAATATGCGGATTATGGCATTGGCGAATTTGACCAGTTGCCGCGGGTATTACAGGTTTCGCCGTTTGACCAATATGGGACAACACATGATATTTACCGCTTGTTTGGCGGGGCGGAGAAGTTGTTGCAGGCGGTGGATGAGTTGCAGAAGATGTTGTATGAATAAACTGACCATCATGTCGTTGCGAGCCCCGCACTTTGGGGCGAAGCAATCTCCTGTTATATGAAGTACCCTCAGGTGCGAGAAGATTGCTTCGTCGGGAAGAGCGCCCTCCTCGCAACGACATACGTGAGCGGGAGTTTTGATGGCAATTGATAAACAATACTGCGTCTACATCATGACAAATGCCCACAATACAGTACTGTACACTGGCGTGACCAACAATTTAGCACGTCGAGTGTATGAGCATAAGAACGGTTTAGGTAGTGCGTTTGTGAAGAAGTACAATGTGCATAAGTTGGTGTATTACGAAATTGGGAATGATGTACATGCCACGATTGCAAGGGAGAAGCAGATCAAAGGTGGTTCACGCAAGAAGAAAGTTGATTTGATAAACAAGATGAATCCTGAGTGGAAGGATTTGTATGAGGAAATAAAATAATCATCATGTCGTTGCGAGCCGTTCTTTGGCGAAGCAATCTCACAATTAATAGAGTGCATATAATAGCGAGGAGATTGCTTCGTCGCAAAATCCAAGAGCGCTCCTCGCAACGACATATAATTGGCGGTGGATGAGATGCAGAAGTTTTTGTATGAATGATAACAAACTTAAGCGTTTACAAATGCTAAGAAAGGAACTTTCCGTGACAACAAACGATCGACCTTTCAGCACCTTTGCACTTAGCTCATTAGTAATCCTACTCTTTTTTTCAATTGGTATATTTATCAGCGCACCACCCTTTGCGTCTGGGATTGTCTTAGCAATTGCATGGGCTCTTTTTGTTTATGGTGCTGGGATTGACATACCAAACCAATCACAACAAGATAGAGCAGGAAAGGCAGTACTTGGTTTTTTCTTTCTAATTAGTGGTATCGTTTTGGCAGCAATTGGTCCAAGCTATCTAAATACACAATTAACGGGAACTGATTGGCTGGTTATGTTTGGGCTTTTCTTTGGTGCACAAGTTGGGTTATCTCTTTTACTCACTTCTCCATTGAAAAGTTTATCTTTTTGGTGCGGATATATTGCATTGTCTATAATTTTGCACAGTGCAATTCTTAGATTTCCTAATGAGTTTAGTAATTTGATTTCAGCCAAAGCATTGGTTCTTGTTTCTTTAGCGCTGTCTTCATGGTTTTTGGGGGTATGGCTTTTTTTCAATAATCAAGAATTAGATAATCTCGATGAATCTAAAAAATCAAAGCAAGTTAAATCAATTATTGGCATATTTAGTGGATTATTAACAGTTATAGAATTTGTCAATATTATGTACACATTACTCACCATCAAGTAATTACAGGAACATCATGCCCAAACAAAAGACAAAAAAAACCTCTGTCACGCCGAAGACCGAGACTTCTCTCTCAATTTCTTCGAAATTAGGGGAGAAAAACCACAACACCAAAGCCTCGCTTTCTTCTCTCATCAAATCTGCCCGTGACATTATGCGGAAGGATGCGGGGTTGAATGGGGATTTGGATCGGTTGCCGCAGTTGTCGTGGATTTTGTTTTTGAAGTGTTACGATGATTTGGAGATGCGCCGCGAGCAGGATGCTGTTCTCGCACGTGAGAAGTATAAGCCTGTGATTCCGTCGCCGTATCGATGGCGGGATTGGGCGTCGGATGAGGATAACGGGGCGACGGGCGAGGATCTGGTCAAGTTCATCAATGACGGGTTGCTGCCTGCGCTGCGCGGGCTGACGGGTTCGGATGAACGGTTGAAGGTGGCGGAGGTGTTCAAAGAGACGTACAACCGCATGTTGAGCGGGTATCTGCTGCGGGATGTGGTCAACCTGGTGGATAACATCCACTTTCAGTCGAAGGATGAGATCTTTACGCTGGCGCATTTGTATGAGTCGATGTTGAAGGAGATGCGCGACGCGGCTGGCGATTCGGGCGAGTTCTATACGCCCCGTCCCGTGGTCAAACTGATCGTAGACAGAGTCAAGCCGCGGCTGGGAGAGACCGTTCTTGATCCCGCGTGTGGCACGGGCGGATTTTTAGTCGAGTCGTATGAGTATCTCAAGCCGCAGGCGAAAAAATCCAAAGAGCAGGAAACGCTGCAAACGAAGACGTTGTTTGGGGTGGAGAAGAAGCCGCTGCCGTATCTGTTGAGCACGATGAACCTGTTGTTGCACGGGATCGAAACGCCCAACATCCGCCGCGATAACGCGTTGAAGAATCCGCTGAACGAGATCGGGGAGAAAGACCGCTTCGATGTGATCGTGACCAACCCGCCCTTCGGCGGCGAGGAGGAGGCGGGCATTCAGTTGAACTTCCCCGAGAATACGCGCGCCAGCGAGACGGCGCTGTTGTTCATGCAGTTCGTGATGCGTTCGTTGAAGCACGGCGGGCGCTGCGGCGTGGTGGTGCCGAATGGATTTCTGTTCGGCGACGGGGTGGCGGCGCGGGTGAAGGCGCAGATGCTGAGGGATTTCAACCTGCATACGATCATCCGACTGCCCAACGGGGTGTTCGCGCCGTATACGCCCATCCCGACCAATTTGCTGTTCTTCGATCGTTCCCAGCCGACAACTGATATCTGGTTCTATGAGCATGTTCTCCCCGAAGGCGTGAAGAACTATACCAAGACGCGCCCGATGCAGTTCGAGGAGTTCCAGCCGATTCTGGATTGGTGGGATGCTCCGCACCGAGTTGAGAATGAACGCGCATGGAGGGTACGCGCCGCAGACGTGATCCAGACCAACGGTGGCGGGGATGTGGTGAGCGTCAATCTCGACATCAAGAACCCCAGTCGCAAAGAGGACTTGGAACATCTGCCGCCTGCCGAGTTGGCGGAGAGTATTCTTGCCAAGGAAAAGCAAATTGCGGCGATTATGGATGAAATTAAGTCTTTGCTGGCAAAGGGTGGATAGATAATGAATGGTTGGCAAGAAGTTTCACTTGGAAGTTTACTTACTCGAATAAAAGATGAAGTTTTGATTCAGGATTTCGAGAAATATCAGCGTCTCACAATTCGCACAAATAACAAAGGCATTGAAATTCGCGATGAACTTGAAGGGCATTTGATTGGTACAAAAAATCAATTTGTGGTTCATGGCGGGCAGTTTTTGCTTTCTAAAATTGACGCAATGAATGGCGCTTTTGGTATTGTGCCAGAACATGTAGAAAACGGGATTATCACCAGTAATTTTTGGGCATACGATGTTGATGAAGAAAAACTATTTTCAAAATACTTCAACTACTTAACTCACACACGTTCTTTTCAAGAATTTTGTATTCAGGCAAGTTCAGGAACAACACACAGAAAATATTTGCGAGAAGATCTATTTCTTGGCATGGAAATTCCCCTTCCGCCGCTGACGGAGCAACGCCGCATTGTGACGCACATCGAGTCGCTGGCGGCGCGGGTCAACGAGGCACAGTCCCTGCGGGAAGAGGCAGATTATGAAGCAGAAGTAATCAGCGTTTCTGCTCGCAATCAAGTGTTTGGAGAATTACAGAAAAACATTGAGCCTGTTCGCTTTGACTCGATTGCTGATATGCGCCTTGGCAAAATGCTTTCGGAAAAATCAAAAACTGGTTTGAATTCAAAACCGTATCTGCGTAATGCAAATATTCAATGGGACAGATTAGATTTATCAAGTGTTTATGAAATGGATTTTAACGAAGATGAAAAGCCAACTTTTAGACTAAAGGCGGGTGATATTCTCGTCTGTGAAGGTGGCGATATTGGTAAATCTGCCATTTGGAATGATGAACTTCCCGAATGTTATTATCAAAAAGCCTTACATCGTGTTCGCGTTGATAGAGAAAAAACAATGCCAAGGTTTATTCTTTATCATATTTTCTGGGCAGCAGAGCAAGGTCATTTTGCCGACTTGAAAACCCAAACAACAATTCCACACTTAACAGGCGTGAAACTCAAAGCATACAATATTTATCTTCCCCCGCTCGACGAACAGCGGCGCATTGTCGCTTATCTGGATGGGTTGCAGGCGAAGGTCAATGCGTTGCAGGAGTTGCAGTCGCAAAGTCAAGAGGAATTGGATGCGTTGCTGCCGTCTGTGTTGGATAGGGCGTTTAAGGGAGGGTTGTGATGGCGAGAAACCGTCCACGAATACAACCACGAATTCACGAATGGCTGATGGCGAAGGTCAATGCGTTGCGGGGGTTGCAGTCACAAAGTCAAGAAGAATTGGGTGCTTTGCTGCCGAGTATTTTGGATAAAGCGTTTAAGGGAGAGTTGTAAGAAGATGAGGAGGCTAATGTGAGTTCATGGCAACAATACATTTCTGATCCTGAGAACTTGAATAACATCATTGCTGGTGTAGCAGTAGGAATAAGTTTTATTTCGACACTTCTTGCGTTATGGTCAGTCTATCTACAACGCAAGCACAACCAGATTTCAATAAAGCCTTTGCCAGATATAATTTTTGGCGATTACACCAACGAAATAAAGGTTGCGCTTCATAATCATGGTTTAGGACCAATGGTATTAACCAAGGTTGAGATTTTGAAAGATGGCGTTGTTCTTGATGACAATCTTATCAGTTTGATGCCAGAGCAACCTAAAGGGATAGACTGGGATGATTTCGTGGAGTTATTAAAAGACCGAATACTTGCTCCAGGTGAAGAAAAAATGCTGGTCAAATTAACTGGTAATCCAAAGAATAAGACATATGGTAAGTTTCGGGATAAAGTTAGGGAAGAATTAGCACCTTTGTCAGTAAAGATTTACTACAAAGGTATTTATGACAAAGAAGAAACCATCTTTGAGAAAGAACTTGATTGGTTCAGGAGATAAATACAATGCAGGTGAAGGTCAATGTGTTCCCACTCACTGCGTTCGGGGACGATGTGCGGGGGTTGCAGTCGCATACGGGAGAGGAATTGGATGCGTTGCTGCCGTCCGTGCTGGATAGGGCGTTTAAGGGAGAGTTATGAAATGGCAGTGAAATTAAAGCCCACTCAGTTAGTGAAATGGGACAAAAAAGACGAGCCTTTGATTAAGCGGTATCTGAAAGAAATATTGGATATCTTAGAAGTAAAGGAAGATGGGAGAGTCGAAACAACCAAAGGATTTTCTTTGATGCTTTTTCGGAAAATCCTTGTACAAAATATTGAGCTGTTTGGAATAGAAGCGCTGGATGTGAGACAAGGCTTGGTCTATAAAACCGTATTTAGATTGAAGAAGCTCAAGAAACAAGACATTCATGGCTTTAGAAGATCACTGGCTGCCGAAGTAAAACATTATCTTGATCGCCCAATAGAAAAATACACCATCTTGCTCCCACTTCATGCTTCATCGAACACCCCGCCACCCATAAAGCAAATAGAGATTCTGGGTATTCGATTGCTGTTTAGCAATTGGAAGTATGTTCGAGACAATTTGGAATTTCAAAGATTTTTACAGGAAGCAGATTTATTCTTAAGACGGCAGAATGGAAGAATCGAAATTGAATCGCGTTTTATACCTGTATTGGTTGAAGTAGAGGCAAGAAATGGGAGGGAGGCATTTGACAAAGTCTCTCCTGCATTCGATCTAATGCGAGCCATTTTTGATTTGTATCATCATTATGGTACATATAACGAACAATGGGGCGGTTATCCGCGACCACTATCAAAAGTATTGCCGCCACCCGTGTATTGTGTTTTCAAAGATTCTGGTGAGTTTGATCTTTTCCTTTACAGCACGCCAAAACTTGAAGAGTTTCAGAATAATTCCATCAATGCTCAGGAAATTAAGTATTTACGAAAACTGGCGCGCAATTTCAGAGTAGTTCCAAAAGAAACAGAAACACTCTCGCTTGTTGTTGAAGCCTTACAAAAATATGCCCAAGCACATGAAACGAACGAATGGCGTCTGGCTTTTCTTTTATTATGGCAAATTCTTGAACTAATTACACTTCAATCATCAGAACAATTTACAATGAGAAATGTCGTCAGCCGTATTGGAATATTACTACGTCATGACCCAAAAGCCGCCGACTTGCTTTCCGCACTTTATGACACGAGAAACGAATTTGTTCATCAGGGAAATTTCCCAGACGAACAAGGACTTCAAGAAGTTAGTTTAGTTAAAAGCATAGCAGAGAGAGCCATCAATCAAGTTTTTTCAAGAGCCAAAAAGTTGCCCACAAAAGCCAGTTTACAAAGATTCTATGATAATGCTGGCATAAATGATGCTGAACTATCAGACCGCCAGAGAGTGATTGGAGTAATTCTCCGAGAACGGAGACCAAAGAAATGAAATCTCTCGACGAACAGCGGCGCATTGTCGCTTATCTGGATGGGTTGCCCCCTACGCTCCGCTACGGGGATCTGCGACAGGCGAAGGTCAATGAGTTGCGGGGGGTGCAGTCGCAAAGTCAAGAGGAATTGGATGCGTTGCTGCCGTCCATGTTGGATAGGGCGTTTAAGGGAGAGTTGTAGAATGTTTAGACTTAAAGGCAAAAGTGAACGTAAATACAAAGGTAGTGTTTTAATTGTGGACCACATTGAACTACGAGGGAATGCGCTGGATGAAATTTTGAGAAGAATGAGTTATCGAGTTGAATTCGTTTCCTCATATGAAGAAGCTAAAACCATACTCTCTAACGCAATATTTGATGTAACAGTCATTGAGCCCCAATTAAATTCTAATGATCCTTCAAATATGGACGGAATGAGATTGATTGCGCTAATCAGTAACACCCAACGATCAAAAAACATAATTATCTATACTGCTTTTCCAACTATAGATTTGGTACGAGATGTCTTTAAATATAAAATTCTCGATTTTATTGACAAAAAAGAATCTCCAGATCATGCCATTGCAGCTATCGAAAAAGCCGTATCTACGCCTTCAGCCTTGGGGGGATTTCCTCATCTAACAATACCTGAACACGAGGTATTAGAACTGATTGCAAAGGGGAAGTCTGACCATGAGATTTCCAAAGAGACAAACAGACCAAAATATATGGTAAACGAGAATGTTGAAAGTATTATGGCGAAACTTCGCGCTGAAAATCGTGCTCAAATTATCGAACGCGCTGAACGTATTTACCTAGTAGTCAGAGATAATACTGTGTTGTCCTCTCTAGATAATTCTGTTGTCAATTCAAAGTTGCCCATCCAAAGCAGTCCAATGAAAATTGAAACAACTGCCTCTACGGAATATCATCATAAGAAAATCAACAGCGAAAGACAATCGGCTAATTCTTCAAAAAGAAGAAAATTAGATGAGAATAAACCCAGTTTTCGATTGTCAAATTTAGAAAAGAATAAAATCGATAAAGGCAGAGTAAAAGTTATAGATGAAAATATTGTTGCTGAAAAACGTTCCCTTAGTGTCTTCCTTTGTCACGCTCACAGTGATTCAGTAGCAGTGAAAAATATTCATCTTCGTTTAGTTAAGGACGGTGTTGATGCTTGGCTTGATAAGAAGAAACTCATCCCAGGTGCTGATTGGGAACATGAAATTCGCAAGGCTGTGCGTGATGCAGATGCAGTATTGGTTTGTCATTCAAAGGATTTCAATCAACGCGGATTCCGTCAAAAAGAAGTCCGCTTTGCGCTTGATGTGGCAATGGAACAACCTGAAGGCGAACTTTTTATTATCCCAGCGCGCTTAGAAGAATGTGAAATTTTGGAAAGCTTGAAGAAATGGCATCAAGTAGATTTATACAAGCGAGGTGGTTACAGTAAACTAATTCAGGCGTTGAGGGTTCGAGCCGAAAAGGTTGGAGCTAGTCTGAAATGATTAACGAACAGCGGCGCATTGTCGCTTATCTGGATGGGTTGCCCCCTTCGCTCCGCTTCGGGGATCTGCGACAGGCGAAGGTCAATATATTGCGGGGGCTGCAGTCGCAAAGTCAAGAAGAATTGGAGGCGTTGCTGCCGTCCATGTTGGATAGGGCGTTCAAGGGAGAGTTGTGAGATGGCGCAAAGTATTTTGGAGCAATGCGCGTTGTTACTAAAAGCCAAAGAGGATAAGGATTTCAAGTTGGTACTTGCGATTGCTAAAGATTTAGCGCCAAAATTAGAAAAAGCCTATTTCTCTTCACCTGAATTACTCCAAGATGACACAATTAAGGCTGCTAATACTTACATTCGAAGATTGCAACGAGCACAATATATTAAAAAGCCTAAGAATCCAAAGGTTTATCGAGCAGGGTCACCTGGTCTTGGAAAGAAAAAATAGGATACGCAAAATGCAATCTAATGTATCAGGAAAATGGATAGCGAAGATCAGCGTGCTGTGGGAGTCGCAGTCCCAAAGTCAAGAGGAATTGGATGCTTTGCTGCCGCCCCCTACGGGGATGCTATCCGTGTTGGATAGGGCGTTCAAGGGAGAGTTGTAAGATTTATGTTATTGAGATAAGTGTTAGCCACAGCAAGGTAGTTTTTGATCAGACTAAGTTGTTTCTTTTACTAACTATTTTAATTGTAGGAGGCTAATATGCTAAAACTTGGACCTATTCAGATTAGTTGGATACAAGATGGAGCCGAAGAAATTCAGAAGTCAAAGAATGCTATAAATGAAAGATTAAAGGCTGAGATTGAATGGAACAAATTTCGACTTGATAGAAGAAAGTTAGCCTTTGAATGGCTAAAGTATAGAAATGACCGTTGGCAATGGCTTACAACTTTCCTAACCCCTATTGGAACGTTTCTTGCAGTATTCATTCCACTGTTTGTTGCTGCTCTCGCTTATAAAAGTAGTGTAAGTAGTGAGCAAATGCAAACATTGCGCGCGAGTGAACTAGCCAAAAATGAATTTAAGCTCAAAGTAATAGAGACGGCTTTCAACACTGATAATCCCGAGGCAGCAAAAAATAAAATCATCTTGCTAAAGGCTTTGTTTCCTGAAGATTTAAATAAGGTTTCTGTAGAGCAGATTGACACATCCAAAATAGCACAACCGAATCCAGAAATTGTGCTCGAGTTGATACAAGTTGTTGCGGAGCATCCTGATCAAAGGGAGATACTCTTAAGTTTGTATGACAGATTGATCAGAGGTGTATCCGAGGCGGAGGCTAATGCAATCGAAAAGGATCAAACGAATGATCCATTTCCTCAATTGCCAAAGGTGCCTTGTACAAAGGGCTACATTTCTATGTGTACTTTTCAGGAATTAATAGAAATATATAATATCGATCCGCAAGCAATCTTGATGGATGAGGAGTTTATTGCTTTCATAAAGAACAATAGGGGATTTATTAATTTTATCTATGAAATAGCCGAGTTTCAGCAACAATATGAAATACCTACCAGTGATGCTGACACAAATAATTTACCACTTCCCGTTGGAACACCTACACTGCCATGATCAAAATCTATAAGGTCAATGCGGTACGGGAGTTGCAGTCGCAAAGTCAAGAGGAATTGGATACTTTGCTGCCGCCCCCTACGGGGATGCTATCCGTGTTGGATAGGGCTTTCAAGGGAGAGTTATAGCCCCCTCTGTCCTTTGGACATCTCCCCCAAATACGACGGTGGTGCTGTCGAATTTTGGGGAGAACTAGCAATTGAGATTTGTTATGAACACTGAGCATGTTTCTAAAATTTTAATTTCAAGAGCAACAGTCCCTCCCCAATTTCGACGTGTTTTTCGTCGCAATTGGGGAGGCTAGGAGGGGAAGAATTGCCACGTCCACCCAGAAGCAATCCCAAAACCAGAACCTACGCCATCGAACTACGAAAAGAATTAGCTCCCGCCGAGCGTAAACTCTGGGCAGTCATTCGTAACGACCAGTTAGGCGTCAATTTTCGCAGGCAACATGCCATCGGTAACTTCATTCCCGATTTTGTATGCATTGAAAAGAAACTCATCATCGAATTGGATGGCAGCCATCATTTGGAACAAGAAGAGTACGACAAAGAGCGAACCCAATATCTCGAATCACAGGGCTACAAGGTGATTCGCTTTTGGAATAACGATGTAATGAATAGTATCGAGGGAGTTATACTTGTTGTCATGAATGCATTGGAGAAGCAGGAATGACTCTCGGAAACGAACAGCGGCGCGTTGTCGCTTATCTGGATAGGTTTTGGGGAGAGGTTGGGGTGCCGCCGTCCGCGAATCAGTGATAGCATAGTCTTTAAAGGTGACCCATGAAAAAGATACATGTACTGTTGTTGATCGTTTACATCGCAAGTCTCATGACGGCATGCGCCCCGGCGGAGACGGTCGTCATCGGCGAAGAGCGGGACGCCGTGCTGGCGTTCAGCGAAGCCAAAACCGACAACCTCCTGAACGGAATGAACGCGAACGACTACGCCGTCTTCTCGCAGGATTTCGACGCAGAGATGCGGAACGCCATGCCGCAATCCGGGTTTGACGCCCTCAAGAAAGACCGCGATGAAACGCTGGGGCTGTATGTATCCCGCAGCGTCAACCGCGTCGTCAAAGATGGCGACTTCTACGCCGTGATCTATGACGCGGTCTTCGAGAAGGACGACGCCGTCTCCATCCGCGTGGTGTTCCGCATTGCCGAACCGCACGAGGTCAGCGGGTTGTGGTTCAGCAAATAAAACCCGGTGGAAATGGTATCATCCAGCCCATACGGACTGCGGGAGGCATCCTTCCGCAGGCAGGCAATGGTCCACTGAAAAGGAGAAGCGCATGAGCAACAAGCAGGAAGACTCATCCGTCAGCATTGTCTTCGATCACATCGCCATCCGCCGTTTCATAGGAGTGATCGCCCTGATCCTGCCGCTGCTGGTCGTAGTGGCAGCATGGGACTTCCCCGACTCGATCAGCGCCTCGTACCACACCCCCGTCGGGTTCCCCTACACGCCCTACTTCCCCAGTCCGCGCGATATCTTCGTCGGGTCCCTGTTCATCATCGGGGCATTCCTGATGAGCTACAAAGGGCACGAACACCCCATCACACCCGAACAGGTGGGCGGCATCTGGCACAAACTGGGCACAAAGGCGGTCGAACTCCGCCAGTGGCAGCACAAACACGAGGAAGACATCATCAGCTGGATCGGCGGCATCTCGGCATGGATGGTGGCGCTCTTCCCCACCGCGCAAGGCACCGAATGCAGCGACGTCATCCTCTTCAGCATGGGGGCTGCCCCCGATGCGATCGCCCAGACCGTCTCGATCGTCCACCTGTCCTTTGCGGCGATCCTCTTCCTGACCACGGTCTATTTCTGTTTGGTGGCATTCAAGCGCAGGCTGGAACCGAAGATCAGGCGGAGCCTGCTTGTCGGATCGGCGCACAGCGCCCCGCTTCATCGCCGCCGGTTCTTATACAACCTATCGGGCTGGGCTACGCTGATCCTTATCGCCGCCATCGGTCTCTCGGGCGTGTTCCTGAAGAACGGCTTGTGCGTGATCTACAACCAGACCTACTGGGCAGAGACGGTCATGCTCGTGCTGTTCGGCATCGCCTGGTTCACCGCCAGCAAGCCGCCCTTCCTGCGCGAGCCCGGCGCCCAGTAACATCACGTCCGCACGGACAAAGCCCCGCGCAATATCGAGATCATGATCGAGGAGAGACACCATGCCGCCGCTTGAGGTACAGGTCAAACGTTCGTATTACCTGCGCGTGCTGGTGATCGGTCTGTTCACGCTGGGGTTGGGAGCGCTGGCAATGCTGGCGGAGCAGCGGCGCTGGGTTCGCACCTTCGAACGCGAAGGCGTCACCCGGCGCGACGGGCAACGGTTCCGCTGGCAGGACTTGCAGGCAAAGAACGCCGTGTATGTGCGGCAGGGTCCGCTCAGCCATTACGAGCTGGTCTTCACAGGCGGCAAAGCGCTGGTCTTTCCGCGCATGTTGGAAAACGAACAGGACGTGCTCTCCCGCCTCGAGGCGTTATCTGCCCCGGGGCAGGCGGCGCCATAGGAGGTCTGCCATGCAGCCGGTCGAACTACGCGAAAAGAAAACCAACCTGATCGGGTATATCCTTGCGGGTGTGCTGACCTTCGGCATTGCCATCCCGGTCATGCTCGTCCAACGCCGCCTCTTTGCGCGCCGCTTCGACCAGGAAGGCGTCACGCGCAAAGACGGGCAGAGGTTCCTCTGGCAGGACTTGCGCAAGGTCAACCATGTATATCGGCGCAGCCGCTATAGCTACAGTCAGCGGCTGGTCAATGTGGAACTGGTCTTCACGAACGGCAGGGCGCTGGTCGCGCCGCGCGGGCTCGCGAACGAAAAGGAAGTGATGGCGTTCCTCGAGCGGGTGGCTACGGCTCCCACTGATAGTGGATGAGCGAGAAGAGTTTGGGCTGTCCTTGCACGTATTCCACCCCCACCGTCCAGGCGCGCCAGTCCAAGCCGCCGTATGTCTCGCTGCCGGGCTTGTAGACCGTGTAGAAATTGATGTTGGCGTATTCGGGAGGGAAAGGCTCGAGCGAGAACGTGGCAAGGTCCAGTGTGTCGTTGCAGTGCAGGGAATAATTCGCGCCGAAGACCTCGGTCAACTTTGGCAGGGGCTGGGCGTTGAAGGTGCCGCGCGTTTCTTCGCCGCTGCCGGGCGCGGGTCCCCAACTGACCTCGTAATCGGACTGAAAGACCCAGGCGGCTTCTTTCGGCGAATAGTTGGCGACCGTGCCATAGCGCCACAGGCGCAGGTCCATGCCGTGAACGGGGCTGACCAATGAGCCGAGCAGCTCGCCGTCCGCGTTGAGCATGGCGCTTTTGAGGGAATTGAGCAAGTTGGTCACACGGGGGTCGGCGCAGAAGGAAGCAGACGATACCTGTTCGGTCAGAAAATGAGCATTGACCCACCCCGTGCCGCCTGCCGGGTTTTGGATCTCGACCCAGCGGTCGCCGCCGGCATTGGTTTCGGATCCGGTGCGGTTGACACCGGATGCCGTCGGCTGGAGCGTGCCCACAATGCCATGTCCCACCCCGGCGGCAGAACGGATGTTGAGCACATCGCCCGGCAGGACGAGGATCACCGCATACGGGTTGTTCATCGCGGTCACCTGCGGAACGAATGCCGCCGTCGGCGGGGCAAAGGTCGGGTTCCCCGGTTGTGTGGCAGATTCCACCACGACAGGCGCCGTGGCAGAAGCCGGCGTGGAAGTGGGTATCGCGGTCAACGGCTGGCTGGTGGGCAGCGCCATGGGCGTGGGGGCGGCAGCCTGCGGTGCGCATGCCGACAGGGTCAACGCCAGCAGCAACAGGATCATGGGGGTTCTATTCATGTCTCTCTCCTTACAGGGGTTTCCATGACATATGGACGTACAACAGGCGCATTTTGTGCCCGCTTCCTTCCCCCGAACGCGCCCACATTAATAGATGACCCCGAAAGTTCCACGTTCGAAATGCCCGCCTAAAGCAGAACTTCCGGATTCCAAAACACGAATACAAAAGGTCAACTGGAAAGACAGAGCCTACAAACTGGGCGCTTTCCACTTCTTGATGACGTTCACAAAAGGCGGGTCGATCTTCTTTTCATTGAACGGATACCAACCCAACTCCCCGCGCACGGCTTGCTCTTTGAGTTCAGTCGCGCCCCAAATGAGCGAACCGCCCGCCGCGCCGCACAGGGCAGAGACCCAGTCGTTTGTAATGAAGAACGAGCCGACGATACAGGCAGCGCCAAGCGCCATCACATAGGGCCACCACAAATAACCAAAATACCGCTCGCCGCGGATGACCCACACAAATCCCATGCCGATCACGAACAGGGTGATCAGGCAGATCCAGATGCCGAAGAAGTTCATCGTCCGCCCGCCTTCATGGATGCGATCTCTTGCGCGGTGTACGCCCTGCCGATCGGGTCGCGATCCAGCAGGTCTGCGGTGGTGGCGGCGGGGTATTCCGCCAGTATTTTGGCGTGGCGCGGGTTGTGCGGGTTGGCGGGTGCATGTCCGTGTTTGATGCGCGCCTGCTGGCGGTGGAACTCAAGCGCATCCCAGAGCAGGGTCACACCGAGGATACCGCTCGCCGCAGACAGGGGCAGGTTCGAGGTCAGGGTCGAAGCGACCCACAACCCCAAGCCAAGCGCCAGCGCGATCACAGTCGGTATCCACAAGCGCACGGTCTCACGTTCGATCTTACGCACCGAAACGTGCCCTGCCCAAATGCCAAAAAACGTCGCCAAGGCGGCGGCGAGACCAACAAGGTTGAAATCCATATTCCACTCCGATGATGTTTTTTTCAATTATATATCTGCCGCCCGCATTGTCGGGGCTTCTCAGAGAACTCTTAGTGAAATTCTCCATAATCTCCATTTTACATTTCCATTAATTCCATACAATATCCAACGGTGAGGAGAGCACACACAGGAGACGTGTATGCACATTGCCGTTATTGGCGGGGGAATCACAGGGTTGAGCGCCGCGTGGGAACTTCAACAGCGCGGCACCGACTACACCGTTTTGGAAGCCGACCCGCGTTGGGGCGGCAAGATCGTTTCGACCACCCTTGAACTGAATCAATCGAAATTCCTGGTGGAAGGCGGACCCGATACGCTCGTCACACGCAAGCCCGAGGCATGGGAACTGGCGGACGAGTTGGGGATGCTGGACCAGATCGCAGACCCCGGCTCTGAGACGAGGGGTATTTTTGTTCTAGACCGCGCTTCCCTCCACCCGATCCCTCTTTCACCGACCCAATTCTTTACCACGCCGCTGCTGACGCTGCGCGGCAAGCTGCGGCTGCTGGCGGAGCCGTTCCAACCCGCCCGCCGCGACGATGGCGATGAATCGCTGGCAGATTTCGTGCGCCGCCGGCTGGGTCAGGAAGCCCTGGATAAATTCATCGGTCCGGTCTTGGGTGGCATTTATAACACCGACCCCGAGCGGCAGAGCATCCTGGTGGCTTCGCCGGTGATGCGTGAGATGGAAAAGGAGGCGGGCGGTTTGTTCGCCGGCGCGTTGCAGCGGGCGTTCCGCGCCAAAAAGAAACCGGTCAGAGCCCCGCGCTTCATTACCTTCAGGAACGGCTTGCAGGCGCTGACCGATGAACTTGCCCGTCAGTTGACCGGCGACCTGCGCCTGAATGCGCGTGTCGAAAACGTGCGCACAGAGGGGCATGGCTATCGAATCCAGACGGCGAACGGTGAAAGCCTGTACGCCGATGCGGTCATCTTTGCCACGCTGGCAAACCAGACCGCGACCATGCTCAAGGATATTTCCCCGCAAGCCAGCCAGAGGCTGGGCGAATTCAACCAGCAGAATATCGGCACGGTTTCTCTGGTCTACCGCGAGACGGATATTCCCAAAGAGCCGGTGGTCAACGGGTTGATGATCCCGCGCCGCGAACGGCGGCTGATCGATGCGGTCACCTTTACCTCGCGCAAAATGCCGGAACGGTCTACGCCGGGGTACGCCGTGCTGCGTGTCTTCATCGGCGGCGGCGCACCCGAAACGGTGGATATGCCTGATCACCAGCTGCTGGCAGTCATCAGGAAGGAACTTGCCGAGCTGCTCGGCATCGCCGCCGCGCCGCAAACCTGGACGGTGTTCCGCTGGCAGGGCGGTTTCCCGCAAGCCGAGGTCGGTCACTTGCAGCGCGTGGACAAGATCGAAGCCGGTCTTCCGCCGGGGATGACGCTGGCGGGCAGTTCCTATCGCGGCATTGCCGTGCCCGATTGCATCCGGCAGGGGCGCGAGGCAGCACGGAAAACCCTGATGTCCTTGCGAGGCGGCACACTTCCGCCGACATCCCGTACACAACAATAGATTGCACCGGGCTGACGCCCTCGCAACGATATATTTTCCACAAGGAGATCAAATGAACATCGTTCGTATCCTCAATAATTCCAGGCTGGCATTCTTCTCAATTGCCTACGGCTTGAGCGGCGCGCTGATCGGCGGGACGCTCAACCGCATCATGATCGCAGACCTCGGTCTGCCTGCCACGCTGGTGGCATTGTTCTTCGCCGTGCCGCTCATCATTTCACCGATCCGCGTGTGGCTCGGCTACCGCTCCGACGGCTTCCCGATCTTCGGCAAACGCCGCGAACCATACATTGTGCTGGGCGCCATCGGCATCGGTCTGGGCATCCTCGCTGCATCGAACGTCACAGCGGGCGCAACCAACGCGAACGCCCTGCTCGTGCTGAGCGGCATCCTGTCCTTCCTGCTGTATGGGCTCGGGCGCAACCTGGCGCATAATACCTATCAAGCGCTTGTCTCCGATCGGTATACGGGAACCCATCGCACCCGGGCGATCACCTTCTATGAAGTTGCCACCCTGCTCGGCGCAGTGATGGGCGCGGGTTTCATCGGCAGGGCGCTGGAGACCTACGAACCGGACCGGCTGATGAGCGTGGCGATGGGCGTGGCGGTTGCCATCCTTGTCCTGGCGGTCATTGCCGCCGTTGGGCAGGAACCGCGCGATCAGGTGGTGCAAGCCGCCTCGGAACAGGCGCGCAAGGTGCCCTTCCAGCAGGTGCTGCGCGAGGTCGTCTTCGCCGACCCGCAGGTGAGGCTGTTGTTCACGCTGGTCATTTTTACCTTTATTGGCACGCTGGCTCAGGATGCGCTGCTCGAACCGTACGGAGGGCTGGTGCTCGGCATGAGCGTGGGCGAAACCACACGCCTGACGATGTACTGGGGCTTGGGTGTGCTGGCATCGATGCTGCTCTCCGGTCTGTTCCTGATCAAAGTATTGGGGTACATGAAACTGATGCGGGCTGGGATCATCGTCAGCATTGCGGTCTTCGTCGGGTTGATCGTCACCGGCATGTTGGGCAATGCGGGCGTCTTCAAGAGTCTGGTCTTTGTGATGGGGCTGGGCACCGGGCTGGCAGGCGCAGGCATGTTAAGCGCCATCATCTCATTCACCACGCCGATCCGCGCGGGCATGTTGATGGGCGTGTGGGGTGTGGCAAATATGGTCGGTCACGCCGTCGGCAACCTGCTCGGCGGGGTACTGGTGGACGGTGTCCGCTTTGCAACGGGAAGCGCCTTCCTGGCGTATGCGTCCCTTTTCGCAATGGAGGCGGTCATGCTCGTGGTGGCGCTGGTTCTCACCACCCGGTTGAACCTGAACGCCAGCCGCGCCCACACCGAGGAAACGGAAGTGCTGGCGGGAGTCGCTGCTGCGGATTAGGAAATTTGTCCACCGATCAAAAACAGCCTCGGATTCCGAGGCTGTTTTTGATTCCAGATGGCGGGAGTTGAATCACACCGAACCGCGTGCTATCATAATTAAGAGCATTCTTCTGCCAGAGTAGGAGGCAGGAATGAAATTGATCGTCAATCAATCACATGTCTTTGGTGTGCCGGCGGCACGGCTGGGATGGTGGCCCCCCGGCTGGCAGCTGTGTCTTCCATGCCGGCTGCTTGCCACCCTGCGGGTTCTTGTGAATCCCTGGGCGCATATCAGCATTGGCTCAGGAGTCACGATCGTCCAATGACCATGACAAAAACAAATACCTTCACCAAAATCCTGACCCTGGTGGGAACTATGTTGATCTGGTTCCCGCTCTTGATGCCGTTCATCTTCGCATTCGCTTCGCTGATACTGGACGGACGCTTCCAGCTCGATTACCTTATGCCAGCGGAACTCTTCCCGGTCGCTTTGCTAGGCGGCGGATTGCTGCTATGGGCGGCTTGGCGCGCCCACGCGCACATCAAATGGATCGGTTGGGGATTGGTCATCGCCATTGTGCTATTGTTCGGCGGGCAGGGATTAGCCATCGTTACCGGGCTCGCTTCCGGCGAGACGGAGGCGACTCCGCTGTTAATCGGGCTGGTCCTCGTCCCGATCCTCCTGTATGCCGTCATGCTGGGAGTGGTCGGCGCGGGCGGCATTCAAATAGCGCGCGAACTATTCAGGAAACCCCAGCCTACAGCGGCACCGTAAAGAAGAAGGAACTCCCCGCCCCTTCCCGGCTTTCGAACCAGGTTTCTCCGTCGTGCAGTTCGATGATGTGCTCGACGATCTTCAAGCCGATGCCCATGCCTAGACGCGAGTCGTCCTTGTCTTCGAGGATGGTCTCGAACGGCTCGAAGACTTTCTCCTGATCTTCCTCGGCTATGCCAATGCCGGTGTCTCTGACTTCAAATCGCACGCGGTCTGCTTCGCGCTCCACGCGTACAGTGACCGTGCCGCTATCGGTGAACTTGACAGCGTTGTGGATGTAATTCAGCAGGGCTTGAGACAGACGCGTCGGGTCGCCTTCGAGGGTCGGCAGGTTTTCGGGGATGTCTTCCTCCAGACGAATGCCGCCCTTTTGATCCGCCAGCTGGTCGGCAATGGTCAAGACGCCCTCCATCAAGGCGTGGATATCCACCTCCTGTAAGTCCAATTCCATCCTGCCAGTGACGGTTTCAGCGTAGTCTTGAAAATCATTGACCTGCACCACCAATGGCATGAGCGCGGCTTTGATGTGCTCGATGGGCGAATCGGGGATGTCGATGTAATCCTCCAATTCTTCGATGCGATACAGGTCGTTGACCTTTGTCTGTACTTCGGCAAGTCCCTTGCGCAGGGAACTCGACATACGGTAGAGAAATTCGTTCTGTTTGTCGGTCATGGCTACTCCTGAAATCCCGTCTTGTATAGTTCGTAGTAACGTCCCTTCATTTCGAGCAGGTCGGCATGCCTGCCTTGCTCGGTGATCCTGCCGCCGTCGATCACCACGATTTTATCCGCATTGGTAATGGTGGACAAGCGATGGGCGATCACGAACGAGGTCCGCCCTTTGAGCAGGGTCGCGAGGGCAGATTGGATGATGTGCTCGGTCTGCGTATCGACGGAAGACGTCGCTTCATCCAGGATGAGGATGCGGGGATTCGCCAGCAAGGCACGCGCGAACGAGATCAACTGGCGCTGCCCCACGCTCAAGGTCACGCCGCCTTCCTCCACAGAAGTCTCATAACCGTTCTTCAAGTTGACGATGAAGTCATGCGCGCCGACCGCTTTTGCAGCAGCGATCACTTCCTCATCCTTCGCGTCCAACCGACCAAAGAGAATATTTTCCCTGACCGTGCCGTTGAACAGGAATGGGTCTTGCAAGACCATGCCCATCTGCCGCCGCAAGGATTGCTGAGTCACCGTCCGCAAGTCCACGCCGTCTACGAGCACACAGCCCCCGGTCGGGTCATGGAAGCGCGCCAGTAATTTGACGATGGTGGTCTTGCCTGCACCTGTCTCGCCAACAAGGGCAACTGTCTCGCCGGGTTTTACATCCAGATCGATCTGGTCGAGGACAAGCGCCGGGTCGTCGGAGTAATGGAACGAGACATGCTCGAAGCGCACCGCGCCGGTAATGGATTCCATCTCTTTGGCATTTTCTTCATCCCGAACTTCGATGGGCGTCTTGAGCAATTCAAGGATGCGCTCGCCGCCCGCCATTGTGGACTGCAGCGTATCGAAGCGGCGGCTCAGGTCACGGATGGGCTCAAAGAAGCGGTCGATGTACAACACAAAGGCGATCAACACCCCTGCCGTAATGGATTCACCAAGGACAGCCGTGCCGCCAATGTACACCACCAGCGCAGTTGCCAATGCACCCAGCACGTCGATGACCGGCGTAAACAACGAAGCGACCCGGGCGGCATCGAGGCTGGTTTCGAGAAAATACCGATTGACGTATCCGCTGAAGGTTTGATGGTTGCGCTGCTGGCGTGAGAATGCCTGCACCACGCGCACGCCGTTGACATTCTCTGCAAGGACCGAGTTCGCCCACGACACTGCCGCGCGCACTTTGCGGTAATTCTTACGCGCTGCCTTGCGAAAGGCAATCGTCGCAAAGACCATGAGCGGCAGAACAGCAAAGGTCAGCAGGGAGAGTTTGAAGTTGAGTGCGATCATCGCGATCAAGGTGCCGATGATGCCAAGCAAGTTACGCACGATCGCCAGCACTGCCCAGGTAATGAACTCACGCAACGTACCCACATCGTTGATGACGCGCGTGATGACGCGCCCGACACTGTAACGATTGTAGAAACTCAGCGACAATCTTTGCAAATGCGCGAACATGGTGGTGCGCACATCGTAGAGCACATGCTGACCCACCCGCGACATGATGCGTACGCGCCAGTAGTTGAATCCCAGTTGAGCGATGGAAACCAGCAAGTACACCAGCACAATGGTACTCAGGGCAATCGGGTCGTTGGCATTGATGCCTTCATCGATGGCCAGCTTGACGAAGTATGGTCCCGAAACCGAAGCGGCAGTGACGACGACCATCAGCGCGAGCGCAAAAAGCATCTGTCCGTAATACGGCTTGACAAATTCCATCAAACCTTGGGCAACCTTGGGATCGTACCCCTTATCCAATTGTTCTTCGGATTGGGTGATGAACGTGGGAGGAATGATCTTTGTGGTCATGGTGTTATCCCGAATTCGAGCGACCTGCGATGATCGTATTTTCATGTTGGGGTTTTTCGGTCAGGATCGGTTCTAAAATGGCTTCTTCAAAGCCGTCCCGCTGCATCAACTGCAGATCGTGGATCTCTTTATACAAGCCGCCACGCGCGAGCAATTCATCATGCGTACCTTGTTCCACGATCCGTCCCTTGTCCATGACCAAAATCACATCAGCGCGGCGGACTGTGCTGAGGCGATGCGCGATGACAAAGGTCGTGCGTCCTTCCATCAACACATCCAGCGCGGACTGGATCAACTTCTCGGTCTGCGTATCCACACTCGAAAGCGAGTCATCCAAAATCAAAATGCGCGGGTCCATCAACAAGGCGCGCGCAATCGCCACGCGCTGGCGCTGCCCGCCGGAGAGGGTCACACCGCGTTCACCGACGATGGTCTCATAACCCTTCGTAAAACTTTCGATGAACTCATGCGCCTGCGCGGCTTTCGCAGCCGCAAAGACCTCTTCATCGGTCGCATCAGGTCGTCCGTAGGCAATGTTGGCTTTGATCGTATCGGAAAACAACAACGACGTTTGCAGCACAATGCCGATCTGCCTGCGCAGCGAGGTCAACTCCACGTCGCGCACATCGTGCCCGTCGATCAGAACCGCGCCATCCGTCACATCGTAGAAACGCGGGATCAAATTGATAAGTGAGGTCTTGCCGGAGCCGGTCGGTCCGATCAGAGCGACGATCTGGTTCGGATGAACTTGCAAGGTGGCGTCACTCAACGAACTGACCTTTTCGTCCTGATACTTCAACGAGACATTTCGGAACTCGACCTCACCCCGCAGTGCGGATAACGTCAGCGCATCTTTCCTGGACCGTATATCTGGTACTGTATCCAAAACCTCGAACACGCGTTGAGCGCCAGCGGCGGCTTCACCGCCCGCGTTGACCAAGCCGGTCAATGCCTGCGCGGGTTCCGCCATCATCAACAAATAAGCGTTGAATGCGACAACCGCACCAATGGTCAGCGTCCCTTCGATGACCATCTGCCCGCCGAAGTACAGGATCAGGATCGTGCCAATGGTGATGAGCCAGTTGGTGGTGGGCATGATCTTCGCCCATTCGTCGATGACGTGCAGCCACTTAACGAACACGTCCTTGTTGGCGGTTTCGAAGCGGCGGGTTTCATATTCCTCGCGCGCAAACGCGCGCACCACCTGTACGCCGGTCACATTTTCCTGCAAACGGTTGGAGACTTCACCCACTGCCATATCCACAGCGAAGAATAACTTGCCGATCTTCGTCCCAAAACTTGCGGTCATTAGGATCAGCGGCACCATCGGCAGGAGTGAGATCACTGCCAGCGTCGCATTGGCGGAAACCATCACGGCGAGGATGCCAACGGTCAGCAACACAAAGCGCACCAACTCAGGGATGGAGGAACCTGCAAACCGTTCAATGGCGCGGACATCTTCGATGCAGCGTGAGATCAACTGCCCCGACTGGGCATGGTCGTGATAGGAAAATGGAAGGTATTGAATGTGGTCATACATGCGATTCCGCAAGTCGTAACCGACATGGGCGGCGATCCACTCCGAGCCATAGCGGTTGCCCATGCCCAGCAGCGCCGAACCAAGCCCCAGTCCAAGAAGCAGAAGCGCGGAGCGGATCAAGTGGGTCATGTCACCGCGCAGGAGCCCATCATCGATCACGTTCTGGATGATGCGCGGAACGAGCAAATTCAATCCAGTGAGAGTCAACAACATCACCAGCGTAGCGGTCACCTGCCACGCATACGGTTTAAGAAAGGCGGCGGTTCGAATTAGATTTTTCATAAGCGGGGAAATAAGGATACCACAAACAAAAAGCGGACACCTGATGATGTCCGCTTTGATCAAGCAGGTATTGGGTCTGGTTTGTATATTTTAAACGCTCGAAATCCAAACCGGACAATCAGAGAAATTACGAAGACCATCAGCCAGTCATAGATAAAAACACTTCGCGGGAAATTCTCGAACCAGCCAACAGCATAACCGATGTATGCGATCCCGGCGATCAAAACAGAACCGATGGTCGTGGAGAGGAACACAGAGCGGACCATCTGCATCCCGCCGTTTTGAAGGTTGGCACGACTCAATGAGTTCAACAACAGTGAAAGAAGGGGGCGGATAAAAAACGCCGCCCAGAAAACCAGCCGTTCCATCTCCTGGTAGGAACGATACTCGCGACCATCGCCAAAGCGCAGGCGAAACACAAGGAATACCGACAGGGTCAAAATCGCAAGGTCGAGCAGCAGCGTCCGAACACTGATGCGCTGCAACAGGCTCTTCAACCAGCGCCGCAAGGGAGTGTCCACATAAAAATGGGCGGTCAATCCAATGACAATCATTATCGGGATGGTCGTCCACTGCTTGACCGCATACGGATTGGAAATTAACGCCGAACTCTCGAGCGCACGCTCGTACAGCCAGATCACAGGGACATGCAAAATATAGATCGCGTAAGAGGTTTCACCCAGGTCCACAAGAGCGCGGCGATTGAACGATTTCGAAAGCCAGGATCCATCCATTGCCAGTGACACAATGAACAGGATCAGCAGCGGCGCCAGCAACCCCGCCATGGGTTGCAAATTGTGAGGCAGATACGTGGAGAGACTGCCGCGGCTGATGATAGTATAGGCAGCCACCAGGAAAAAACTCAATGCAACAAAGAACAGCGTCACCCGGGAATTGATGCGCTGGTCTTGCCCCACACGCAAATACCAGACTCCGCCCACAACACCCATAAGGAAGGAATTGAAATGGAAAGGCGGGGAATAGAGCAGGATCTCCTTCAGGACGGGGTAATACCCTACCCACAAGGTAAAATGGATTATCTGACTTACCGCCCAAACGACGAGAGAAAGCCAGATCAGTTTTTTGGTGGACTGTCGATACATCCAGATCATCAGAAATGGGAAAAGAGCGTAAAAGAAAAACTCGACCGTCATCGACCAGGAGGCGTAATTGAAGGATTGTGAATAGGCGGGGATCCAAGATTGGACCACGAAAATGTTTGCCAGGATCTTTTGGGGCTTGATGTCGAAGAGCGAGGCATAATAATAAACACATACCAAAATAAACGCGATTATGTACAAAGGATAAATGCGGACAAAACGCGCCCGCCAATACCCCAACACATTGAACGTTTCACCCGGGCGGTAATACACCAGCGACATCACGAACCCCGAGAGCACATACAGATAGCTGACAGCTGTTGGTCCTGAATAAAGCAGGGGGGAGACTGGAAAAAAGTTCAAAAAGGCAGTGTAATATTCACCGGCGCCATGGTAGATCAAAACCAGCAGTACCATGATAAAGCGTGTGGTTGTTAATTGGTCGATTCGTTTCATCAAAATGATCAGTCTTGGGTTGAGGATTCAGGCAATTCTACTATACATGGCGCGACACCATACCCACCCGAAGAAGAGAAGCCCTGCCTGCTCGCGATGGAACCTTAATCAAAAATAGGGCTGACGATCGCCAGCCCTATTGAACGAACTCAGATCAAACCTCAACCGCCAGGCAGGTCAGCGTTTGCTCGATACCGGGGATGGGCTGGATATCCACTGCCGTGATCTTGCCCAGTTTGGCAATGTCTGCTGTTTCCACGACGGCGATCGCATCATACGGACCGAAGGTCATGTTTGCCTCTACGACCCCTTCCACCTTGCGGAGGTGACTGACGACATCCTTCAAATCCCCAGCGCGAACCTTGATCAAAATATACGCTTTCATGGCATCTCCTTTTCAATCTTTCTTGGCACGCAGAAACACAACCCAATAGACGGAGGCGACCAGCACCGCCCCACCGATGATATTCCCAATCGTAACAGGAATCAGGTTGTTGATAAAGAAGGCATTCCAGGTGAGCACATCAAGATTCGCGACCTTCTCACCAACCCGAGCCATATACTCCGGGTCGAAATCCTTTACCAGCAGGGCATAAGGGATGAAATACATATTCGCCACACTATGCTCGAATCCCGCCGCCACAAAGGCGGTGATGGGGAATACAATCGCAGCGATCTTGTCGAGCGTCGTCCGAGCGCTATAGGTCAACCAGACGGCAAGGCAAACGAGGGCATTGCAAAGAATCCCAAGCGCAATCGCCTGCAAAAAGTCAAGGTCGCATTTTCCAACGGCGATCCGCAGTGCAGCAAGCCCAACTGCATCAGAACCGAACGTATACTGCCTGCTAAAGAACATCAAAGCGGCAGTGGCAAGCGAACCGACAAAATTCCCCACATACACAATCAGCCAGTTTCGCAGCAGCGCCCTGCCCGTCACCTTGCCGCTTGCCCACGCCATCACGATCAGGTTATTACCCGTGAACAATTCCGCGCCGCCGACAACCACCAGGATAAGCCCAAGGCAAAAAGCCAATCCCGTCAACAGGCGGGTAACACCATACGGCAACCCGGTGGAAAACGCCATCGAGCCGTCCGCTGCGGTAACAGACATCCCACCCGCCGCCACAGTCGTGGCAAAGATGGCACCCAGCGAAATGAACGCCCCCGCCAGAATGGCAAGCATCAGCATGGTGAATGCCGGCATTTCCGCCTTGCGCACACCCAGGTATTCTGCTCGTGTCGCCATCTCTGCAGGGAGCAAAGAGTCAATTCTTACTTCAGTCATAGTCTCAAGATCCTTATTGATTTGTGATATTTTTCACAACAAAGAGTATATCAGAAATGCCGCAAAGGGGTTAGATAGGATGTAATGAAGTCGGCGTGATGTTACTCCAGTGAAGTTTTGGCTTTCTTTCCAAGCAGCGAAAACAGACCCGCGGCAATCAGAGCAGCCAGGATGATCCCGCCAGCCACCATGCCCCCGCTGCGGAACGTTGCCGGCGGGGTCGGGATCGGGGTTGGCGTGAACGTGATCGTTGCGGTAACAGGGACAGTTGCCGTGGATGTTGGGATTCCAAAAGTGGCAGTCGCTTCAACCGCCACTGAAGTTGGCTCTGGTGTGGGAGTGGATGCCAGTCTGATAACGAGGGTCTGCCCTTCGAAGATCTCATCCGAAGCCAGGCCATTCAGAAACTTAAGTTCGTCTATGGTCGTTCCATACGCAAGGGCGATGCTCCACAAGGCTTCATTCCTCCTGACCACGTGAAGAATCTGCCCATCAGATTGCGGCGTATTTGGGACAACCACCGCCCCACCCGTGCCGGTTGCAGCTGGCAAAGTGGATGTGGGGCTTTCCGTTGCCAGAATCGCGCCTGCATTTGAAGAATCAGCAGCACCGACATCAAGAACAAAATAGGTCACATTTTTCACTATCGCCACCCCCACCCCCATATCTTTATAATCCTCAGACAACAACGGCTGCGAATTGGTGGAATGCCCCTGCCAGACTTGCACCACATCTTCAGCAGTAAGCCCGATCCCTGAGTGAATGTTTTCAGCAAAGATACCGCCAAGAGACAAATTACCCGCAACCGGATAGCCCGCGTCAAGCGCGCGCTGATAGGGTCGTTTGCCGTTTGCGCTGAAATGGGAAAGCACTCCTTTTTCAGCAATGTACTCGGCATGAGATTGCGCGATCTCCATCAGACGCACATCGATCTGATATGAAGGGAGACCCTGCGCGTCACGCAGAGCATTGACGGCTTCGATCAACTCCTGGGCAGCAGGGTTGGTTTGCAAAGGTCCCGGCTGGGCACCCGCCTTTTCGGACGGAAACAGGCTCAAGGTCAGGAGAAGAAGCGGGAGTGTTATCAAAAATAATCTTCGGTTCATCAAAAAAATTATACCCAAGCCCGCCATTTGTGCCTTCCCGAAAAATCAGAGTCGGGTGTAAAATTATATATAATGTATAATCCCAGGAGATAGTCCCATGCCCGGCTTTACCCCAGGTCGCCGTTATCAACCACCGTTCATGCCGTTCAAACGCCAGCCGTTCAAAAAACGCCTGCTTGCGAGAATAGAACTGGCGGTCAAGAGCCCGCTGTTCGGGTGCCGGATGTGTGGAAATTGCCTCTTGCAGGAAACCGCCTTCATCTGCCCGATGGAATGCCCAAAGGGATTACGCAATGGACCATGCGGCGGTTCGACCCCTGAACGGTGTTATGTAGATGAATCCCGCCCATGCATTTGGTACAAGATTTACGAGCGGTCATTCAAACTGGGGCGCGAGGCGCAATTGCTCGAAGTGCTGCCGCCGATGGATTGGGAAAAAGCGGGGACGGATGCGTGGAGCGATGTGTTCATTCAGGCAAAGAAGATCGGAGTGGGAACGATCGTTTCGGGTCTGACTTCGGGGAAAGCTGGTTCTGTTTCTCAAACCCTGGATTCCATCTTTAGACCGGTCCGCCAACCCGATTGGTGGCAGGGCGATGCCGAGTATCACGCGCCCAAATACACAGAGCCCGTTTCTGAATTGGAACGCAGGCTCAAAGCCGGTGAGTTCGTTGTAACAGCTGAGGTTGCCCCTCCCCTTTCCGTCAACACGGATAAATTGGTCCGACACATCAACGTGCTGAAAAAATATGCAACGGCATTGAACTTCACCGACAATGCCTCCGCCACCCCGCGAATGTCCTCAGTGGCGTGCAGCAAGATCGCACTGGAGCATGGCGCGGAACCGGTGATGCAGATCAACGCGCGCGATAAGACCCGCGTGGGGTTGCAATCGGAAGTAATGGGAGCGTCGGCGCTTGGCATCCGCAACCTGCTGTGCCTGACCGGTGACAGCATGGCGATGTCGCCGGGACCGAAAGGGCGCATGGATATTGTGGACATCGACTCCATTCAGATGCTGTGGATCCTGCGCCGGATGCGGGACGAAGGCAAATACCTCGATGGGCGCGAGATCAAGACCCCTCCGCAGTACTTCCTTGGGTCGGCGGCTTCGCCTTTTGCGTCAAATATGAAATTCCAGGCGTTGCGCGAACAGAAAAAGGTCAACGCCGGAGCGCAGTTCTTCCAAACAAATGTGGTCTTCAATGCAGATGACCTGGATAAATGGCTGAACGAACTCGCCAAACGCGATGTGCTAGGGAAGGTACACATCCTCATTGGCATCTCCCCCTTGAAAAGTTTCAAAATGGCTCGATACATGAACAACAAAATACCCGGGGTCTTCATCCCCGAAACTGTGATGAAACGCATGGAACACGCCGAAACGCAAGGCAACGCCGAAGAGGAAGGCGTGCAAATCGCATTGGAGTTGATCGAAAAGATCAGAACCAAGCAGGGTGTGAGCGGGGTTCACATCATGGCGGTGGGCTGGGAAGAGATCGTGCCGAGGATCGTGGAAGAGGCAGGCATTGGCAGTTTAATCGTTGGGTAGATTGGCAGAAGGGATGTTCGCGCCCTATCAAACCCATCCCAGACTTTTCCCCACCATGCAGACATCAAAGATCGCTTCAGCGACATCATGAACCGCCATCATCACTGACGGATCGACCGTCTCGCCGACATCATTGGAAACTGCCTGTATACCGATCAAGACAATCGCGCAATTGAGTTCAAGGGTCAGATATCGAGACAGCATGGACAAGGGCAGGCTGTGCGTGGAAGCGGTCATGCCGTCTATCTGATCAAATGGGATGAGCGAAACCTCACCCGGCGCTGCGCCCATATCTGCTGCATCGATCATCAAGACCAAATGCGGACGATAGGCGCGTAATTCGCTTGTAAAGTTTTCAGGCGCGTGACCCGCCCGCAAGATCAAAGCGTGACCGGGATTCTCATACTGTAATAGCATTCGCGCAACCAATACACCAGCGGCATCATCATTGCGGAATTCATTGCCGATACCAACAACAGCGACCCTTATAGGTTCAATTTGTTCACTTGTCAGTCGCTGCATCATCTGGTGCAGCGAGCTTTTCCAGGAACTGCTTGACATCCTCTTCCTTTCCGTAGTAAACAACAAACTCCTTTTTATCGACGGCAGCGTGCTCCCAATCCTTGTTGGACATGCCCATGCATTTGAATTTACAGTTGATGGCGCACTGTCCGCAATAAACGCAGCGATCCATGTGATACTTCAATACAAAACGTTTGGCGGCGCGGTCCAACGTGACCAACTCGATGGCTTTGGAGGGGCAATCTTTGACGCACAAACAGCAGCCGGTACAGGCGGACGGATCGTAATAAAGATTTCCGCGAAACCGCTCCGGGGTGGGATTTTTCTCGAAGGGATACAACTGCGTGTTGTTCTTTTTGAACAGGGACGCAAGAATATCCTTGAACATGGTTCCGATCCTCATGGCATATACCCTTTCCACAAAATGATGGCGACGATCTGCATCAGCACCACAATGGCTCCGAAGCGCCACCACAGCCCTACGGTCTGGTCGATGCGGAAGCGGGTGAAGAGCGTCTGCATGACCGCCATCAGAACCAGCAGCGCGATCGATTTGATCAGGAATGAGCCAATACCGGTCAAACCGCCCAGATAAAAAGCGGAGACCAGCGTCAAGCCGACGACCAATTCGATGGACTTACCCAATTTGAACATCATCAAGCCGCGCCCGCTGTATTCGGTGAGCGCGCCCGCAACGATCTCCGTCTCTGCTTCGGGCGCGTCAAAGGGCGGCAATTCCAGCTTGCCCATCAAGCCGATCAAGGCGACGAGAAAGCCAACCGGCTGGGTCAAAATAAGCCAGTGTGTTTGCGCAAATTCATTGACCTCGCTGATCTGCCAACTCCCCGCTACAAGCGCAGGACCGAGCAAGGCAAGCAGGAACGGCGCTTCATAGGCGAACAACTGCGTCAGCGAGCGGGTTGCGCCGATAACCGAGAAACGACTGGTCGTGTTCCAGCCTGCCAGACCGACGCACATGGTCGGCAGGCTGAGCAGATACAAGGTTACGATCAGATCACCGGAAAAACTGGAAGGCGGGGCAAACCCCAACAACGGCACATACAAGGCGGCGGTCGACGCACCCGCCAGCGCGGCGACAGGCAGCCCAAAGAACAAATAAGGGTTGACAATGCCGGGGCGTATCTGTTCCTTTGCCAATAGTTTGACCGCGTCGGCGAACGGTTGGAACCAGCGCGGTCCCACGCGGTTTTGAAAACGCGCCACCAGTTTGCGGTCGAGCCATTCATAGAACATACCGAGCAAAACCAATGTCAGACCGGCGGGGTAGATCAAAATGGTAAAAAAGGATGCGAGTGTGTTCATCGGCGGTAATACTCAATTCCATATTCGCGTAATTGCTTCCAAGACCAGGCTTCTTTTTTGTCTGTTCGCAGGACGGTGACCACGCGGTCATTGCAGGAGAAGCATGGGTCCATCCCGGCAATCAACATCGGCACATCTGCCAGTTGACGCCCAACCGCTTTTTCGAGCACGGAAACCCAATTGCAAAGGCTTGGCGTGCGGACGTGAATCCGTGCAGGGGTCTCGCCGCCATTGCTCTTGATGAAATACAGCAATTCACCGCGCGGCGCTTCCACCCGGGCAATGGTCTCGCCGGCTGGAATTTTGCGCGGCATGCGAGCAGTCAGCGGACCTTCAGGCATGTTATCCAAAATGGCGCGGATGGCAAAGCACGAGACCAGCAACTCTTCCAAGCGGACTTCGCAGCGCGCTTCGAGGTCGCCGTTCGTACGTGTGACAAGGCTTACAGGATAACGGACATAAGCTCCGTATGGCGCTTCGATGCGAATATCACGCATCAAACCAGACGCGCGAGCGGTCGGACCCAGCAAGCCGAATTTCTCCGCCTCAGCCGCAGTGATCGTCCCAATGCCGCGCGTGCGGTTCAGGAACATCGCATCAGTGGTGACCACTTCAAGATAATGGCGGATGCGCGTCTCGAGATAATCCAAGCCTTCTTTGATCTTCGCCGCCTGTTCGGGACCAACCTCACACTTCACGCCTCCCAGCACATTCGCGGAGTAGTTGACACGATTCCCGGTGACCTGTTCGAGCAGGTTCATCACTGTTTCACGGTCGCGCCATGAATACATAAAGAGCGTATCAAACCCGGCTTCGTGCGCGGCAACGCCCAACCACAACAGGTGGCTGTGAATTCTTTCCAACCCTGCCACCAGTTCGCGGATGGCGTGCGCGCGCGGCGGCGCTTCCACTTGTGCCAGCTTCTCCACACCCATGCAATATGCCATCGCATGCGTGTGCGAGCAGATCCCACAGACGCGCTCGAAGAGATACAAGTTCTGATACCAGCTGCGGCTCTCTGCGGCTTTCTCAATTCCGCGATGGGCGTACCCCAGCCGCATCTTCGCACCGGTGACGATCTCACCATCGACCGTGAATTGAAAATGTCCCGGTTCCTTTAAGGCGGGGTGCTGCGGACCGATTGGAATGACAAACGTGTTGCCGGTCAACATCCCTTGCTCTGGAATTTCATCGATCCGACTGCCGGACACAGGCGCGGCTTGTTCGACAGCAAAATCAGAACGCAGCGGATACACATCAGAGGGCCAATCGTCGGGAATGAAGAGACGGTCACTTTCATCCAAACCTTCGATCTTGAAACCGAGCGTTTCACTTAACTCGCGTTCAAAGAATGTTGCGGGGGGAAGAATATCCGCTATGCTCGGAAGATATGTGTTCTCTCGCGGAACACGAACTCGCAGCGAGACGACGACGGGTCCGCTGCAAAAGTGGTAAAGCGCTTCCAGTTGACCAGATTCCACCCCAAGGTCCAGACCAGTGATGGCGGATAAATAGCCCCAATGCGCATCGTGCAGGGCATTCGTCGCGGCGCGCAACTCATCCGTTTGAACCACCATATCCATGCGATTCGACTCTGGGCGCAAGGTGTCTTTATTCCACGGAGCGAGGATTTTCTCGGCAGTTTGTAATGTTTGTTCGATGTTCATGAGGGCAGCTCCGCAGCAACATTCGGGCGAACAGCGGAACGAGGCTTCCCGCCTTGCAAGTCTTTAAGCAATTGAATAATGCCATCAATGATGGCTTCGGGTCGCGGCGGACAGCCGGGAATGTACACATCCACCGGAATGACCTCATCAACCGAACCACCGACATTGTAACAACCGTCGAACACGCCGCCGGAGATACTGCACGAACCCACCGAGACAACGAACTTCGGTTCGGGCATTTGCTCATAAGTGCGGATCAAACGTTCACGCGCCTGGCGCGTCACGGGTCCGGTCACGATCAACACGTCGGCATGACGCGGGCTGCCATAGAGTTTGACACCCAGCCGTTCCACGTCATAACGTGGGGTGAGGGTGGCAAGGATCTCAATGTCGCAGCCGTTGCAGGAACCGCTGTTGAAATGCACCGCCCAAATCGAATTGAGCCGTGCCCAGGTTCGCACTTTATCGATCACTTGTTGCCAAAGTTGTGGAGAGTTTGCTGTCATAAATTCACTTCCTTCATCCCAAAATAAGGGCGATCAACGCGAGGATCAAACCAAGCAGATAAACGAGGGTCACCGTCGAGAGGTCGCTACTGCCGACCATGATGACGCCCAAATGCAGTACAGCGAAAAACAATGCGATGACGAAGAACGGACGATACCCCGGCGCAGCGGGAACGGGATCATGCGCTTGTCCGCTGGCATAGGGCTCGGACTTGAATTGCGAAGCGCGTCCACGGGCAGAGATCAGACGTCCCAAGCCGGATATCGCCGAAGCGACCAGCGCATAGATCAGAAAAGCGACCAAAGGAGAGAGTAAAAGATTCGACATGGTTCAATTCCCAAAGAAAGCCAACAGGCTTTGTGCAGCAGGGCGGGTGATCCAATTCATCACCTGTGGAAAAAATCCCAGCAGAATGACCGCCAACGTCATCAGAAGGATCGGCAGAGAGATCGCCGCTGAAACCGGCTTGCCCGCAGTCACAGCTTGTGATGGCGAACCACGATACATCAGGTTCACCAGCGGCGCATAATAAGCCAGCGAGAGCACACTGTTGAACGCCATGAAGACCATCAGAGCCATGATCCAGCCGCTCTGAGATTCAAAGCCCGCCACAAATATTTGCCACTTCGACATAAACCCAGCCAGCGGCGGCAGACCGCCCAAACCCAACAAAGCTGCACTCAACCCAAATGCCACCAGCGGATATTTTTTCGCCGCGCCCGCCAAATCCGAGATTGCCAGCGGAGCGTGCGAGTCATTTTGCAGGAACAACGCATACAACAACGCGCCCACTGCAAGGAAGGCGAGCCCCTTCATTAACATGTGCGTGAACAGGTGGAAGAACGCACCTTGTGCTCCTAGTTCAACATTGGAAGTCAATGCGATGCCCAAGCCCATCAGCATATAACCAACATGGCTCAGGCTCGAAAATGCCAACATGCGCTTGACATGCGTCTGCCGCAATGCCAGCAGGTTGCCGTACACGATGTTCAGCGCGCCGAAGGTGAGGAAGAGCACACCCCACGATTCGCCCAACCCCGTCAATACCGAGAGCGCGCGCAGCATGGCGATCAAACCGACCTCGATGACCACACCCGAAAGCATGGCGCTGATTCCGCTCGGCGCTTGCGAGTGCGCATCTGGCAGCCAGGTATGCAGTGGGACAAATGCGACCTTGACCCCAAAGCCAACAATGAACAACGCGCCGGCTCCCAACCAGACCCAGCGGTTCACATCGGACCCGGCAACGGCGGCGCGTACCCCAGCCATATCCAACGTCCCGGCATTGGCAAGGACGAGGGCAATTCCCACCAGTACCAACACCGAACCGATGGCACTCTGGATGAGGTACTTCATCCCGGCTTCGAGCGATGCGGCTTGTTCACGGTAGAACGCAACCAGCAAATATGACGAGACCGCCATCGCCTCGAACCAAACCCACAGGTTGAACAAGTCCCCTGCGCAAGCGAGACCGATCATCACGCCGATCATGGCAAGAAGCATGGCGTAATATTTTTCCTCGCCCGCTTCCCCAGCCATGTATGGACCAGAGAACAGGATGACAAGCGTTCCCAACGTGAGAACCGTTCCTGCCACCAGCAGACTGATCCCATCCACTTGCAATAATATGGTCTCGATCATGAATTCCTGGGTCTCGCCCGCCATGAATGCCGTCACCGTGCGGACGAAGGGAACCCACGCGCTCAAGATGGCAAGCAGGGCGAATCCGCGCACCACATAGGAACGGCGATGCAAGACGGCTTCATGCGCCCCCAGCCTGCCGGATAGATAAACGAACGGCGAGGAAATCAGGGGAAGGGAGATCATTCCAAAAAACGACAGTAGATCCATTTACACACCACTCCACAACAACACCGCCAGCACGAACAACAACGCACCGACAATGCCGAGGATATTCCAATTCATCTGACCGTTCTGCGTGAAGCGCAATTGTTCTGCCAATCCGCTTATGCCACGCGAGATGAATGTGTTGACCGGTTCAAAGCCAAAGGAAGATTCGCTCAACTCCCTCAACCAAATGGGGCTTTCTTTCAAAGCAAAGCCACGCCCAACAAACCAGAAGAGCGCCAGGCTGACCGCGATCAATGAGAGGGCAAGCCAGGTTGCAGGTGCGAGCAAGATCATTTCAACCATGTGGATGGTTGATTCCGCTTCAAGATGATGAGTTGGCAGAGACTGTGCCAACGTCCCGCTCAAGCCGCCAAATAGCAGCCAAGTCGTGAATGTTCCAATGGCAAGCACGCCGAGCGCGATCTTCATCCACAAGCCGGCGGGGTGAACATGCAAGTCTGCACGACTGGAACCATAGAACACCAGCCATGTCATGCGGAAGGTGTAAAACGCTGTCAATGCCGCTCCAAGCAGCATGAGTCCGTACGCCCAACGGGGAGAATGTTCGAGACCCACCTCAAGGATCAATTCCTTGCTCCAGAACCCGTTGAAGACGGGCAACCCGATCAATGCCAGCGCACCGATGACGAACACGTTCCGCACGTACGGAAGTTTCCTGCCCAGCGCACCCATGCGGGTCATGTCCCTCGTCCCGACAGAGTGAATGACCGCACCCGCTGAGAGGAACAACAAGGCTTTGAATACTGCATGACTGAGCAAATGGAACTGACTGGCAAGCACACCGCCCGCGCCGATGGCATACACCATGTATCCCAATTGACTAACCGTGGAATACGCCAGCGTGCGCTTCAAGTCGGTGGCGGTCAACGCCATGAAGGCAGTGATCAATGCCGAGACAATGCCCGCCAACATGACCATCTCCATCCAACCGGGCACAGATTCAAACGCAGGGAAGAAACGCGCCAAAAGATAAATACCCGCGTTGACCATCGTTGCCGCATGGATAAGCGCGCTGATCGGCGTCGGCGCTTCCATCGCGTCTGGCAGCCAGGTGTGGAACGGGAACTGGGCAGACTTGGCGCTGGCAGCGATCAGGAAACAAAATGCGATGATGGATAAAACATCTGCTGGCATGGTGTTCGCTTTGGAGAGCAGATCTGAAATTTGAAAACTGCCGAGATTGGCATACGCGAGCAATGATCCAACCAACAATCCCACGCCGCCCACCTGTGTGATGATGAGCGCTTTGATACCGCCTGCAACTGCCTTGGGGTCATCGTTATAAAATGAGATCAATCCATACGAGCACAGCGCAGTGATCTCCCAGAAGAAAAATGTAAAAAGCAGATTTCCGCTTAAGACCAATCCCGCCATCGCACCGATGAAGAACAGAACCAGAAAATAATATCGTCCAAGTTGCGCTTCACCACGCATGTAATCCACAGAGAAGATGACCGCCAGAGAGCCGATGACGGTTGCAATGATGGTCAACGAGACAGCCAAACCGTCTGGGACGAAGGAAAGGCTTCCGAAGGATGGACCAAGCCACAAGTCCAGAGCGACGCGTGAACTTGTGAAGGGGATAAGGAACAGCGCCATCAAACCGGACGCCAGGCTGAATCCAACTGCCAAGCCGTGTTGCCACTTTGGGTTTTTGTTTCCCGCCGCTAAAACGGTCAACGCGCCGAGCCATGGGAGCCCAATGATGAGAGCGATCAAGATCAATGCCATGTCAACCTCTCAACGTGGAAATCTTCGGGACATCGAGCGTGCCGAACCGCCTGCGGACTTGCACCGCCAATGCCAACCCCACCACTGCGACGATGGTATCCGCAACAATGACCGTGGCAGCAGTGGATTGCCCCAGCCCAAGATTGCCGCTCAACTTCCCGGCAAAGACCAGCGCCAGCACCACGCCTTTGATGAGAATTTGCAAGACCATCACAAACTTGATGAGGTTGCGCGTGATGAGCAGTCCGTAAAAGCCAACGCCGAACAATGCGACAATTCCGAACAGAACGATATTCAAAGGGGTCAAACTCACGAGTGTGTCTCCTTGCTTCCTTCCGGCATGCGCTCGGAAAGCAAACCCAACACCCCCATCACGCCGGAGAAGATCAGAACGATCTGGATCCAAACATCCAATACGCGGCTTTGCCAAAGAACGCTGGCAAGGTCCACGGGACCGGTCTCTGGCGCGATCTGAATGGATGGATAGATCATCCAACCGAGAAACGCAGCGACCAGACCAACAACGACGAACGCCAACGGCTTCGGGATGACTGACGCGGGATCGAGCGCATCTTCACCGACCACGCTGACGGCGTATACCAGTAGAACGGTCACCAATCCCGCCCCCACCGAGAGTTCCATTACTGCCACCTGCGGCGCACCTAAAAGATAAAGCACAGCAGAGACCAAAGCACTGATGCAAGCCAGATAGATTGTGGATGAAAGAATCTTTTTGGATACAATCGCGCGATACGCACAAAAGATCGCCCCCAACAGCAGAAGCAAATACTCCATGCCAACCATGTTAAATTCTCCACTACGTCAATTTAAAATATCGAGCCGGCAGGCTCTCCACACAGACCTCCTCACAACTTGGCGTTTGCTTGTGAAATATATCACGAATAATGTGGTTTTACATACGATTAAAATCATATATATTACATGACGTACGAAATCAATAATCAAATCAAATGTATACTTATCAGCATTGATAATGAATGAATAAACTTGTCTAGCTGCTCGATTCACCTACATTTGGATGGGATAAAGCCAAAATGAACAAACACAGATACGAAATCCGCACCTGCCGCTCATGCGGACTGCGGTACCCGCTGACTAGCGGTCATTCGTTTGGGGAGCGGTGCCCGCTCTGTCTCGGTAAGACGGTATTGATCCATCAGAAAGAAGTCGATGTGGAACATATGACGCGGACAAGGGAGAGGCGCAGCAAGACAGGATTCCGTGCGATCCTTTTGGATAACATCCGTTCGGCGTGGAATGTCGGCTCGATCTTGCGCAGCGCCGACGGCTTCGGGTTTGATCATGCCTACCTTTGCGGCATCACCCCCACCCCGGAGAATGAAGCGGTCACCAAAACATCCCTCGGCGCAGAGGAGTATGTCACCTGGTCACACCATAAAGACGCGGTTAAATTGATCCATGGGTTGAAAAAAGAAGGCTGGAACATCCTCGCGCTGGAAGAGGACGAACGTTCGAAAAAAATCAGCCGGTTAAAACAACCGGCTGAAGTAAAAACAGTGTTGATCCTTGGCAGCGAAGTGACCGGTGTAGACCCGGGGTTGCTGGATCTTGCGGGCGCCATTGTTCACATTCCCATGCGGGGTCAAAAGCGTTCGCTGAATGTGGCGATTGCGTTCAGCGTTGCCGCATATGCCTTGTTCGGCTGACTATGGCAGGATGGTTGTAAGCGTCTCGTACCATTTTTGCGCGATCAGGTCGTACCCTGCCGCGTTGGGATGAAATCCATCCGCAGAGACAGTGGCGGGGTTGGTAAAAATATCGGTGGTGAAAAAATCAACGGTCAACACACCATACTGTCCCGCCTTTTGGGTGATGATCGCGTTGTAACGGCTGACCTGCGCCGATATGCGGGTGCGCGCATCGTCAGTCAGGCTGGAAGCCGCCGGACGCTTGGAGAGATCATCCAGCAGACCGACCAGGGTGTGCGCCCCGGCGCTGCGCAACCCAAGCAGAATCTCGTCCATATTTTCTTCAAAGCGCCGCGCATTCTGCTCTTCCAGTTCAGCGCTCACAATACCGCTTGTGTATAAATTCCAAATATCGTTAACTCCGATCCACACGAAGACCACTGCGGGTCGCCCTTGCGAGACCGATGTTCCAACCTCTGTAATGGCGCGTGGAAGTTGCCCCAGCACTCCCTGATCGCCGTTGATCAACGCATCCGAATTCCATCCCGGCTGTGCAAGGCTTGTCATGGTCGATTCGGGAAACACTCCATTGACCCCATCCAAAATGCGGACGGTGTACCCGCGCCCGGTCTCGTCCCCGTCACCCTTCGTCTGGCTGTCGCCCAACGCGATCATGTTGATCGGACCGGAAGTGATCCGCTCAGGCAGTGGGAATGTCACAGGGGTGCGGGTCGGCGCGGGAGTGGCGGGTGGAAGCGGGGTCTCCGTCGCGGCAATGATCTGTATTTCTGTCGTAGCAGGCAAGATCGGAGTCACAGGTGGAAGCGGGGTCTCCATATTGGCGGTAATCTCCTGCCTGCATGCAGTCAGAAAAATCAGGGTCAATAGAAAAAATCGTCTCATGCCTTCTCCAGGGGTTGGGGTCATTTCAGTGAAATGATAAACCGTTATCGCGAATTGTGCGAATTAAGAATTGGATAGAATCTGATTGCATTCCTCCGTTCTAATAATGCTTATGAACATCGACATCTGGAATTTCCAAACCCAACTTACCCGCCGCCTGACCTTTTGGTCACTGGCGAGCATTGCTTTTGGACTGCCCCTTCTTTCAGTGAATCCCTTCTGGCGCGGGGTGGGGATTCAATTCATTGTCTGGGGTGCGATCGACCTGTTGATCGCCCAATTGGGTGCAACTTCTGCCAAACGACGAAAAGCCCGCCTCACCCCCGACGAATTGGCGGACGCAACTCCCAAAGAGATCGCCAACCTCAAGCGGATTCTGCTCATCAACACCGCGCTGGATGTGCTCTACGTGGCAGGCGGCATCGCACTCATTCTGACCTTCGGTGCAGCCAACCCCGAATGGCGCGGACATGGCTGGGGCATCATTGTGCAAGGCGGCTTTTTGTTCTTCTTCGATCTGTTCCACGCACTGAAACTCAAATGACCCATTTCGCCCAACTACGAACCATCCCAATAACCAATCTTCTCTTCATCATCCTCTGGCTGCTGACGATGATCCTGTTGCCCATCGTTGGCTGGACATTGGGGGAAGCGGCATTGATCCGCGGCATGTCGGTCGGCGTGCTAATGCAAGGCATCGCTGTGCTGGCGGTTCTGACGTCTGCTTGGGGATTTCCTAAGACGCTCAAAACCTTCGCGGTCGTGGGGGTGCTCTCCTTTTTCGCCGAGTTCATCGGTTCTCACACGGGCATCCCATTTGGCAAATATCACTACACCGATGTACTCCAACCACAGATCGCAGGAGTGCCATTGTTGATCCCACTGGCATGGATGATGATGCTCCCACCTGCCTGGGCAATTGCATCTGCAATCCTCGCCGGGAAAGAGCGCGAAGAGACATTCAAAGCGAAATTCATTTTCCTTTCCGCACTTGCCTTCACCGCCTGGGACCTGTTCCTCGACCCGCAAATGGTCGGCTGGAACTTCTGGGTATGGGAAATTCCCGGGCAATATTTTGGTATTCCGCTGATCAACTACCTTGGCTGGCTGCTCGTCTCTGCCCTGCTGACATTTGCCGCGAACCCCAAAGACCTGCCCATCCTGCCGCTCGCCCTGATCTATTCACTGACCTGTTTTTTGCAAACCGTCGGGCAGGGTGTATTTTGGGGGCAGCCGGGTCCTGCCGTGTTCGGGTTCGTGGGCATGGGGGTTTTTGTCCTTCTCGCCATTCATAAACATATGAAGACCCAACATTTATGATCGCTCTCCTCTGGTTCATGTTCGCTTTTTTTCTTGGCTCCCTGCCGCTTTCAGTCTGGGTGACGCAATGGATGACCGGCAACGATCCCCGCGCAGTGGGCGACCACAACCCCGGAGCGACCAATGCCCTCAAAGCCGGCGGCAAGGCGGCTGGTCTCGTTGCGCTGATGCTTGATGTCACCAAAGCGGCTCTGCCCATCGGGCTTGCCTATCAAATCTTCCACCTGCAAGGCTGGCAAATGGTCCTCATCGCCCTCGCCCCCACACTCGGACATGCCTATTCCCCATTCCTGCACTTCAAAGGTGGCAAAGCCCTTGCCACCATTCTGGGCGTATGGATCGGACTGACGACATGGGGCGTCCCGTTGGTCGCACTGGCTGGCATCACTTTTTGGTATCTCACCATCAAACACTCCGGCTGGTCTGCCGTGTTGACCATGATCGGCATGGCGGTGTATATCTACATTGCCCATCCTCTGCCGATCTTCTTCTGGGTCATCGGATTGCAATTTATCCTCGTGATCTGGAAACACCGCCGCGAACTTGCCGCTCGCAGGTAGATCATCATGTTGTTCGACGTCCTTCTTTTATCCATCTTCCTGCCGCTCGCAACAATTGCGCTCATCGCCATCCTGAATGCGCTCACATTCCCAAGGCTGTCGCCCGCTCGAACTGCGAAAAACTCTCCACTGGTCTCTGTCCTCGTTCCGATGCGCAACGAAGCGGATGGGATCGAGTCTGCAATCACATCGCTTCTCGCGCAAACCTATCCCAGCCTTGAGATCCTGCTGCTCGACGATCAATCCACCGACCACTCAGCAGAGATCGCGCAAGCCGCCGCAAAAGATGATCCGCGCTTCAAACTTCTACACGGGCAAGCCCTGCCGCCAAATTGGCTGGGCAAGCCGTGGGCTTGTCATCAACTGTCAAAAAATGCCAGGGGCGATTATCTGCTTTTCACCGATGCAGATGTCCACTGGCAGCCCGAAGCCATCAGCGCGCTGATCCATGAAGCCGAACGGACACACGCCGACCTGCTCACCGGTTGGGCAAGCCAGATCACCAAGACATGGGCGGAACGCCTGATCGTGCCGATGATGGGCTTCGCCGTTCAAGCCTATCTGCCAATTCAAACCGTCCATTTCATTCCATACAAAGCCTTTGCGGCTGCCAACGGTCAATGCCTGCTGTTTCGGCGCGAAGCTTACCGCGCCATCGGTGGTCACGCCGCCATCCAGCACAATGTCCTCGACGACATGGGCTTCGCCTACGCCATCAAACAAAATAAACTGCACCTGCGCGGTGTGGAGGCGAACGGGCTGATCCAAACGCGCATGTATCACAACTGGGAGCAGGTGCGCAATGGCTTTGCAAAGAACATCCTTGCCGGGCACGGCAGTAACTTTACGTTTCTTATTCTCTCCACCATCTTTCACTGGTGGTTGTTCATCCTCCCGTTTGCATTAACCATCCGCCACCTGCTCGCCTTTGAAATCCATCCAGCCGCTTATTTTGGCTTGCTCACAGCCCTCGGAATAACCGCACGCGCGCTGACCGCCTCGGTCACCCGCCAACGCCTGACAGACTCGCTTCTCATGCCCGTTTCCGTTTTTCTCATGACCGTCATCGCCGCGCAATCCATCTACTGGCGTGCCACTAACAAATCCCAATGGAAGGGACGCACCATTCCCCAATGAAACAAGTCACAATCCTCGGCGCGGGCATTGGCGGGCTTTCAGCAGCCATTTACCTCGCAGCCAAAGGCAATCGCGTTACTATACTCGAACAAAATTCCGCCGTCGGCGGAAAAATGTCCGAAATCCAAGCCGAAGGGTTTCGCTTCGACACAGGTCCATCGGTCATCACCATGCGGCATGTCTTCGAGGATGTATTTCGCGCCGCTGGTCGCAATCTGGAGGAGTATCTTACGCTCAAAGCGGTGGACCCGCTGACGCGCTATTTCTACCCCGACGGCGCGCGCTTCGACCTGACCCGTGACCTGAGCGACACCATCGAACAGATCCAACGCCTTGACCCACGCGACCCCGAAGGCTACCTTGCCTTTCTCAGCGAAGCGGCACGCCTGCACCGCATCACTGGTCCAGTCTTCACGTATGGACCGCCGCCCTCGCCTGCCAGTTTTCTGCGCGTCAGCCTCAAAGACATGCTATCCGTGGATCCCTTTCACACCCTGCAATGGAGCATCGAAAAGCATGTCCATCATCCACACTTACGGCAACTCCTGGGACGCTTTGCCACCTACACCGGTGCATCGCCCTACCTTGCTCCCGCCACGCTGGCGGTCATCGCGCATGTGGAACTCAACGGAGGCGTGTACTACCCGCAAGGCGGCGTTTACGCCATCGCCCGTGCTTACGAAACACTCGCCCGTGAACTCGGTGTGGACATTCGCTTGAATGCGCGAGTGAAGGAAATTCAACTGAATGGCAAAAAGATATCGGCAATTCTGCTCGAAAACGGAGAGCGGGTACAAGCCGACACGATCATCTCGAACATTGATGTGACCACAACGTACAAAATGATCCACTCGCCGCTTGCCGAGAAAAAACGCAATGCCCTGCAAAAACGCGATGTCTCCTGCTCGGGTGTAATCTTGCTGCTCGGCGTGGATGGCACACATCCGCAACTGGCACACCACAACATTTTCTTCTCGTCCGATTACAAACGCGAATTCGAGCAGATATTTACGGAAAAGAAACTGCCCGATGACCCAACACTGTATCTATGCATCACATCCAAAACAGACTCGTCGCATGCGCCGGAGGGCTGCGAGAACTGGTTCGTGATGGTCAATGCGCCCGCGCTCACCGGCATGGAACAGGACAGCGCGGTGGTGACGGAAATGCTGTTGAGCCGGCTGGCAGGAGTCGGCTTGGATGTGAGGGGAAAAATCCGCTACCAGCGTTTGCTCACGCCCTTAGATATTGCCCAACGTACCGGCGCGGATCGAGGCGCGTTGTATGGAATCTCGTTCAACGACCGCTTCGCCCCGTTCAAACGCCCGCATAATCGATCCGAGATCGAAGGCTTGTTCTTCGCAGGCGGAACCACACACCCCGGCGGCGGGGTGCCCATGGTGACGTTATCGGGAAAATTGGCGGCTGAAATGGCGGGCTAAAATTCGCGGATGATGCGGGTGGGCAGATCGTAGTAATACCTGCCATCTTCTTTTAATTCAAACCCCATGCGCTTGAGATAGGTCTCATGCTTTTTGCTGCCCGGCGCGGTGGATAGCCGGACAATACCCTTTTGCCGATAGAACTCGGCGCTCTCCTCCAGCAAGAATTTTCCGGCGCGAAAATCACGATAGCCGGGGATGACGAAATCCAGAAAGACGCGCGCCTCCTCCCCTTCCGGGCGGACGATCGCCAAGCCCACCGGAAGCATGTTGCGCAGAATGAATACCACCACCTGGTCCTCCGCGGGTTTGAATTGATAGGTGGGGATCAACTCCGAGATGTCTTTGCGATAGTATTCCAAAAACTTGATCAGGTAGGCACTGTCAGCGCGGACCTGCATCAGGGCAAAATAATCGCGCTGCTGCCACATCTGCCAGAGGTTGTAGACATTGACACTGAGCGTCAATGCGTTGAGCAGCGCGATGGGGAGCGCTCCGATGAGCAGACCGTAGGTGATAAAAAAGAGCGCGCCGACCATGTTGATGATACGCAATTTTTGCAGCGACTTCATGGTGAGCGAAAACGCCACCAGTAATGACCCCGCATACCCGATGAGTTCAAAAAAAGGGGATGAATCCATGCTTCACTTCCTGCCTCGAAATTCCAAGCCGGGCATTATACACCTGTTGCCGCCGGCTATGCACCCATGGTCTGAACAAATCCTTGGTTATATTTTACATGCAACTTTCCCCAAATGCCTGCGTACATTTGACTGTAAAGAAAAAGGAGATAGAAAATGAGCACACAACGACAGGCTTTACGCAGATCGAAAAACGACCGCATCATCGCCGGTGTTTGCGGCGGATTGGGCGAATTTTTCGGCATCAGCCCATTCTGGTTTCGGCTGGCGATGTTCATCGCTTTCATTCCGGGCGGCGTACCAGGCATCCTGATCTACCTGATCGCGATGATCGTCATCCCGGCGGAGTAGGAGGCGTTGAAATTCATGGGGATGTAATGCGCCCTGCCTGAACGACAAACTTACCTCACCCCGACTTTAATGTTTCGTGGGGGAGTTTATTTTTTAGATACGGATAATGCTGAAAACACGGAAGATGGGCTCAGGAAGTCGGACTCAGATAGACCGTCTGGCTACGGGCGCTAAACCCAGCCCAGACGACTCTGCCGCCTACGCGGTATTCGTCGAACATGATCGAGCGTCCATATTCGCCACTCTGTTCGACATAGCTGGTCTTGCCGGGCGGCAATTTAGTGACCGCAACCTGTTCGTCTGTAGCAGCGCCAGTGCGAATAAAGTTTTCGACGACGCGTATGATGATCTTTTTTTCTTCGGAATACATGCTGTTCTCCTTAACCCATCCGGGGCGCGAGGGATCCATTAAGTTCCGCTTCCGCCTCGACCAATGAAAGCGAGCGGATAAAACTCCACTCGCCGACCAACAATTTTTGAGCGCGGCGCAAAAGTTCATGGTCGTACTCATTCCACGTACGCGTCTGACGGTACGCCCTCAAGTCGCGCACGACCCGGCAGAGCGATTCGGAACTGCCATCCTTCATCAGATCCAATAGCTGCAGCGAGCGCTGGCGCCGGTCAGCGGGAAGCGGCTCGGCAGGTTTGGCAAGAGTGGCAAGCAATTCCTGAAAGCCGGTTTCGTCGGTGGGACGGCGCAGACGGTTTTTTCCATCTTCATTTGCCGGGACCCAGATGGTGAGGTCTGCCAATTGGACAGCGTAGTACAACACGGAACGTTTATCCATCACACGCTCTTCCAACGCCTGAACCTGCCCCAGCCCGTGGACACAATGCACGACCCAGTCGCCTGTTTTGAATTCCATCCATACCTCCGTTTTCGAGCGATTAAAGAAAAAGCGCCAGCCCTACAAAAGGACCGGCGCATGGACACTGTCAATCTGTGAATGTAATTGAATTATATCACCCAAACCCGAAGCGGCACGGCGGGTTGCCACAGTGACCTGCCATGCTTTACTTTCGCATGCGGGACCACACGAGCAGCACAACACCGAAGACCAGGATCACAAAACTGCCATTCACAAAGAACCATTTCACCAGAGTAAACACAGGTGCGAGCGCATCGATCACCGGGGTCTGCGACGGATACCTTGCCAAAACAAGAGAAGCGGAAATGTTCTCAAGATAGTCAAATCCGGCACCCGCCAATGGGAAGAGGTTTAACAGCCGCCAGCGGGAGGTTTCAGCCAGTCCGCGGGAGAGCAACCAACTCAGCGCGGTCGTGAGAAAAAACAAATAGGCGAGAGGGAAGATCAAGTCAAACGTGAAGCGGGCGTAAATATACGCCGCACGTCCCTCCGCGCCATATGTCTCTGCCATTTGATACAGGTCATCCGCGGAATAGATGTACGAAGTATCAGGCGAGATCCCGCCGCTGTAGGCTTCCGCTTTTTGTGCCTGCTGCGGCAGAACGAAGATCATAAAAAGCACAAAGACCGCAAGCCCGATCAATGTGACCCGCCCCGTGGACAAAGAATAGAAGTAATCGGAAATTCGTTTCAACATAGACTCCTTATGGATGGTAATCTAAATGGGTGACGGAAATTTTGCCTGTGCAAGATTCCATCGTACTTCAATGACCCGGCTGGAGGTTGGCAAGGCGTTCCCGTACCAGCAACAACGGATGCACCGCGTCCACGCCCGCTCCCTGCTGGATCTGCATCCGACAGGCGGCACCGGTGGAAAGAACCCCCACCTGTTTATCGAATTTTGGGGAGGTGTCCGTAGGACGGAGGGAGCGTATCTTTGGCAGCACGCCCAACTCCCCCACCTGCATCGAAAGGTCGTAATGCTCGGCGTCATAGCCGAACGTGCCCGCCATGCCGCAGCAGCCCGCATCAATCACTTCGGGCGCAAAGCCGAACATCTTCAACATCGCCACAGTGGCAGAGACGCCGGCAGGCAGCCCATCGTCCGCGAGACCTTCAGCACGCTGATGACAGTGCGGGTGCAGGATCACTTTTTCTTCGCGGGACGGAAGAGGAAGGAAAAAATCCTCTGAATTGACTACGCGCAAAATAAACTCGTCCACCGACCAGACCCTCTGTGTGAGGGATTGAATCTCCGCGCTTCGCTCCGGCAGCAGGGATTTGTACTCGTGCTTGAGGCAGTAGATTTCCGGCGGTTCGCTTCCGACCACGCTCAAGCCTGCCCCACCATCCAGATGGTGGATCTCCGCCAGAACTTTTTCAGCATGGCTGCGCGCCGCATCCAGAAATCCCTTCGAGAGCAGCGATGCGCCCGCGCCAATGACTGGCAGGACTTTCACGTCGAAGCCGAGGGTCGTCAAAATCTCAATGGCGGCGTCCTCCACTTCCGGTTCGATGTGATGCGAAAAGACATCCGAAAGAAAGATGACGGTTTTATCCTTTCCTGTGCTCTCAACTCTTCGCGGTCGTTTCGTTGAAAATTTTGGAAAAGGTCGCTGACTTGCAATGCCAAGCATCTTCGCGATCAACGTGCGCGACCAATCCATTTCCATAAAAATGTTTGCAAGCGGCGCGACCGGGCTGAGAAGTTTTGCCGTGATGTGAAAATAGCCGAAGAGATAATCGCGCAACGGGCGGCGGTGCGACTTGTAATAATGGTTCATGAACTCGTATTTGAGTTTGGGCATGTCCACGCCGCTCGGACATTCCGAGGTGCAGCCCTTGCAGGCGAGACACAGGTCGAGGGCTTGATAGGTCGCATCCAACATGTCTTTGCGAGGGTTGGCGGTCGAGTCGTGCGAAGCACGTATCGAGACATCAACCCGAAGCAATCCCCCATTTGATGAGGTTGCTTCGCCTTCGGCTCGCAACGACATGAAACTCCGCAGCAAATTCGCCCTGCCGCGTGTGCTGAAGGCTTCTTCGCGGGTCGCCTGAAATGACGGGCACATCACGCCCGTTGTTTTTCTGCACACGCCCTGCCCATTGCACATCTCGATCGCGCCTGCCAAACCGTGCTCATGACTGAAATGCAATACGGGCTGCCACGCCTTTGCCCGGTAGGTTTCACCATAACGCAGGTTGGCATCCATGGGCGGCGCGTCGAACATCTTTTTGGGGCTCAACAATTGATGCGGGTCAAACGCCTGCTTCAACATTTGCATGGCAGCGGTCACTTCACGTCCATATGTCCGCTCGATGAATTCGCCACGCGCCAAGCCATCGCCATGTTCGCTGCTCATCGAACCGCCGAGGCTCATCGTCAACGCGAAGACCTGCTCGATGATGCCCCGCATCGCTCGCACGCCTTCACCCTTCTGCAAGTCCAACACCGGGCGGATGTGCAAACATCCCGCCGAGGCGTGGGCATACATGCCGCCGAACGTGCCGTGCGCTGCAAGGATGCGCTCGACCTCGCGCACGAATTCACCCAGGCGCTCCACGGGGATGGCGCAGTCTTCGATGAACGCGATCGGTCGCGCCGCTTGCGGACGCGAATCCAAAATTCCCAAGCCTACTTTGCGGATATTCCAAATCCGCGCCTGATCTTCGGGGGATTCGGCAACCGTCAAGGCATCGCCAAGACGACGAACCGCCTCTTTCAACGCCGAGGGTTGGTCGCCGCTGAATTCAACAATCAACACCGCAGCCGGGTCTCCCGCCACCCAGCCGATCTGACGCGCATAGGCGGGGATGCTTCGCGCATTGCGCAGGATCAACTGCGGGATCAATTCCACGGCACTGGGGTTCATCGCCAGCAAGCGCGGAACATCGTCACATGCCTCAGCGATACTGGCATACGATAAAACACCCAGAATGGTATGCCTCGGCTTGGGCACAAGATTGACCTTCAAGCGGCGCATGACCGCCAACGTCCCTTCGCTGCCCGCAAGCAGTGGCGCGAGATTCAAGGTGTCGGGTTTCAGGTTGGCGGGATATGCATCACCTGTCCATTGCGGCGGCGCGGACGGACTCCACGGCAGCAGATAATTCAGCCGATAGCCCGCCGAGTTGCGCCAGGATCTTGGATAGTTCTGTTGGATGGCTTGGGGATATTTTTTTCGAATTTCTTGAACGGTGAAAACGATATTGGATATTCGCGGATTTGACATGTGGGAATCAAATGTGGCGCCATCGAATCTCGCCAGAGTCCCATCGCTTAAGATCACATCGGCTGCCAACAGATGATCCGCGCTCATGCCATACAAAATGGAATGCGCGCCGGTGGCGTTGTTGCCGATCACGCCACCCAACGTGGCGCGTTCCACCGAAGCCGGGTCGGGACCGAAGGTCAGTCCGTGTTGGGCAGCGGCGCGGTTCAGGTTTGCAAGAATAACGCCCGGCTCAACGATCGCAGAACGAGATTCGGGGTCGATCTCAATGATCGCATCAAGATGACGCGAACAATCGAGGATCAACGCCTCACCGATGGCTTGACCGGCAAGCGAAGACCCCGAGCCTCTTGGGAGAATCGGGGTCTTATATTTCGCAGCCAGTTCCACCACGGCTTGCAGATCGTCCTGGTTTTTGGGGATCGCAACGCCCAGCGGCTCGATCTGATAGGCAGAGGCATCGGTGGAGTATAAAACTTTGGAAGCAGCATCCAGCCGCAGGTCACCTGTGAAGCGTTTTTTTAGTTCTTGGAAAAAATCCTGGGATAAGGTCATATCCCAATTTTAATACCATCCGAACTCTTCGACCGCATCCACCATGGCAAGAATGTTTTCCGGCGGAACGTCAGGCATGATGGTGTGGACGGAAGCCAGCATGTAGCCGCCATCTTTGCCGAGCGATTCAATGATGCGCTTCACCTCCGCGCGGACTTCGTCGGGAGTGCCAAACGGCAGGATGCGATGCGTGTCAATTGCGCCGCAAAAAACCAGATTTTTGCCAAACTGTTTTTTTAATTCGTCCAGGTTCGACATCTTTCCCGCCGAAGTTTGAATGGGGTTGAGAATATCCACGCCCATTTCGACAAAATCAGGCAGCAGGTCGAAGACATCGCCATCGGTGTGGAAAAAGACTTTGGCTTTGGTATGTGACTTGATGAAGGCGATGTAATCGGCGTGGATGGGCTTGATAAGTTTGCGATACATCTTCGGCGAGAGCATCAGGCTGGTCTGCATACCGAGGTCGTCGCCGATCTTGATCATGTCGATGTTGTTGCCGCACTCACGCAGAAAATGTCCCATCAGGGTTTTGCATAACTCGGCGATCTTGGTGACCATCGCCACAGCAAAATCTGGATGTCTGCCGAGGTTTAGGAAGAACCTGTCCATGCGCTGCATGGCGTAGGCGCGCTCGAGCGGAAATGCCAGCCACGGGGTGGCAAGAATGGCATATTGATTATCCTGTCTCAACTTCCCGGCTTCGGCGCGGACGTGCGCAACACGAGTCGGGTCGTTCATATCGGGCCAGGGATAGGATTCAAGGTCAGCGATGGAATGCGTTTCTGCCAGCGGATGCACGAACGGGAACCACGTTCCCGGGTCACCCTCCACTGAACCGACACCCCACGAGTTGAAATAGGTCGAGCCGGGCTCGCGCCTGGCGTTCATCTCACGGATGTGCAGCGGCTCGCGGTCATGGACTCCGCGCACGTCACTGTGCAACCGTTCGAGGATGGGTTCATCGACTAATGCGGTGCCAAGTTCTTCCCAGTCATACAAATATTTTTCAGGCGCTTCAAAACCCAGATGTTTCTTCAGGTTTCGATAGGCAGGCATGGAAATACCAGTCGCGTTGCTTGGACCCAGAACGATCGGTACGCGGTCTGGGGTTTCGTGATTGAGAACAGCAAGGACTCGTTCGCGGGATGTAAGGGACATATAAATATAAACAACGTGGGGGCGGGTATACCCGCCCCCACAAATAATCATTTCACTTTTGCCTGATTCGCCACTGCCGCGGCTTTCTTCGCGGCTTCTTCGGGGTCGCCGAGATAATAGTTTTTGATCGGCTTGAGGTTTTCATCCAATTCATAGACGAGCGGCAAACCCGTCGGGATGTTTAGTTCGGTGATCTCAGCCTCAGAAATGTTATCGAGATACTTCACCAAGGCACGGATGGAATTTCCGTGCGCGACGACGATCAGACGTTTGCCCGATTTGATCTCCGGCGCGAGCGTGCTTGTCCAATAGGGCAGAACCCGCTCAAGGGTGATCTTAAGCGACTCGGTGGCTGGCAACTGTTCGGGAGTCAACGTAGCGTAGCGGCGGTCGAATTTCGGGTGGCGCTCATCGGTCAATTCCAATGCGGGTGGCGGGACGTCGTACGAGCGACGCCAAACCTTCACCTGTGCATCGCCGAATTTCTCCGCCATTTCGGCTTTGTTCAAGCCTTGCAGCGAACCATAATGGCGTTCGTTCAACTGCCAGGCGCGGACGACCGGCAGCCAGTCGCGATCCATCACATCCTGAATGATGCCGAGGGTCTTGATGGCACGTTTGAGAACGGAGGTGTAGGCGACGTCAAAGTCATACCCCGCCTCCTTCAACAGGTTGCCCGCTTCGGCGGCTTCGGCTTTGCCGAGGTCGGTCAGGTCAACATCCGTCCAGCCGGTAAAACGGTTTTCTAGATTCCATGTGCTTTGTCCGTGGCGGACCAATACAAGTTTATACATTGTGGCTCCTATGTCACTGCGAGCATGGTTTCGCGGCGCAGTCTTAAAGTTTTCGAAGGTTGCTCCGGCGGAAGTCCACCGCCTCGCAACGACAAGAGATTATAGCCCAAGTCTTACGCCCATAGTAAAATCAAAGAATGTCCAACGAAGATATCACCCCCGTCCGCAGGCAATACCTCGAAGAAAAAAAGAAGCATCCCGATGCCATTCTCTTCTTCCGGCTTGGCGATTTTTATGAAACCTTCGACGAGGACGCCGAGATCACCGCGCGCGAACTCGACATCGTGCTCACATCGCGCCCGGTTGGCGGCGGGGTACGCGTGCCGCTGGCGGGCATTCCCTATCATGCCGTCGAAAACTATCTCTCGCGCCTGATCGAAAAAGGCTACCACGTCGCCATCTGCGAACAGATCGGCGAAGTGCCCGCCAAGGGACTGGTCGAACGCAAAGTGGTACGCGTGGTGACTCCCGGAACCGTGACCGAGCCGAGCCTCCTGCCCGGAGACGCGAATAACTATCTCGCTTCGGTCATTCTGGACCTGAACACTGCATCTGTTTCTTATACCGATGTCACCACCGGAGAGTTTGCCGTCACCGAACTGCCGCTCGAAGCCTTGCGCGCCGAACTGACGCGTTTGCATCCTGCCGAAATTTTGTACCCCGACAATCAAAAACTTCCCGATGGGATCATCGGTCATTCCACTCCCGTTCCCGCGTGGAAGTTCGAGCCGGGCAAATGCAATGAAGTATTGCTGACCCAATTCAATTCATCCACGTTGGATGGGTTCGGACTGAAGACGAACAGCCTCTCCGTCCGTACGGCGGGAGCGATCATTCAATACCTCAAAGAGACGCAGCCCGATGCGCTCAACCTGCTGACATCGCTGCGTTCCTACAGCCTGAACGAATTCATGACGCTGGACTCGTCCACCCGCCGAAATTTGGAATTGGATGAAACCCTGCGCGGCGAAAGAAAAGGCTCACTGCTCGGTACGCTCGACGCGACCATCACCCCGATGGGCAAACGCATGATCCACCAGTGGGTCAGCCAGCCGCTGCTCAACGTGGAACGCATCAACAAACGGCAGAATGGTGTGGAATTTTTCGTGAAGAATGGCATGGTGCGGGCGGAATTACGCGAGGCGTTGAAACCGATCGCCGATCTGGAACGGCTGATCAACCGTGTCATTGCCGGGCAGGCTCAGCCACGCGACCTGGTGGCGATGCGCGAGACATTGGGCAAGTTGCCGAAGATCGCTGAAGCGCTGGAAGAAAGGGGAAAGAAGAGAGAGGTTGAACTGCCAAAGGTGGATTTAATGGCGGAACAATTGTCGCTGCTGCAAAACGCGCTGGACGAAGACCCACCTGCGACATTGCAGAACACGGGTGTCATCCGCCCAGGATATTCCGCCGAACTGGATGGAGTAATGGACGCCTCCAAACATGCGCGGGAATGGATTGCCAACCTTGAGTCGGTGGAGCGCGAGAAAACCGGCATCAAAACGCTCAAGGTCGGCTACAACAAGGTCTTTGGGTATTACATCGAAATTTCGCGCGGCGCGGCAGATAAAGCGCCGGAGCATTACATCCGCAAGCAGACGCTGGTGAACGCCGAGCGCTTTATCACGCCGGAGATGAAGGAATACGAAACGCTGGTCTTGAATGCCGAAGAACGCATCAAGGAAATTGAAACCCGTTTGTTCAAGGAAGTCTGCGCGGAACTCTCGAAGGCGGCAAACAAGATTCTCAGCACGGCACGGGCGATCGCCCAACTGGACGTGCTATCTGCTCTCGGCGAAGTTGCCGCACTGAATGGGTATGCCAAGCCCCAGGTTCACGAAGGAAGCGAGTTGGAAATTCATGAAGGGCGGCATCCGGTGGTCGAGCAATTGTTAAAGTCAGACCGCTATATCCCAAATGATGTCATCTTCGAAAAAGGCGAGATCGTTCGCGTCATCACGGGACCGAACATGAGCGGTAAGTCCACGTATTTGCGGCAGGCGGCATTGATCGTGTTGATGGCGCAGATGGGTTCGTTCGTGCCGGCGGTTTCAGCGAAGATCGGGCTGGTGGACCGTATCTTCACCCGCATAGGTGCGCAGGATGAAATTCACGCGGGGCAATCCACGTTCATGGTGGAGATGGTCGAGGCGGCGAATATTTTGCATCACGCCACGAACCGCAGTCTTTTGATTTTGGATGAGATCGGGCGCGGCACTTCGACCTATGACGGCTTGTCGATTGCCTGGGGGATCATCGAATACATTCATAATCACCCGCAACTTCGGGCAAAGACGTTATTCGCAACGCATTACCATGAGTTGACCCAACTTGCCGAGTTACTGCCGGGTGTTCGCAATTACAACGTGGCGGTCAGTGAAGCGGACAACAAAGTGGTTTTCCTGCACAAGATCATTGCAGGAGGTGCGGACCGTTCGTATGGCATCCACGTGGCGCAATTGGCGGGCTTGCCTGCGCCGGTCGTTGGGCGGGCGAATGAGATCATGGCGGAATTGGAGCGGTCGTCGGGACGCGCCGTAAAGATCGACCCGCACGCTGCGCAGCAGATCGCGCTCTTCCCGGAGACCAATCCGTTGCTGGATGAGTTAAAGGAATTGGATGTCAATTCGCTTTCGCCCATCGAGGCGCTGAACAAGTTGTTCGAATGGCAAAAGAGGTTTGGAAAATAGAATGCAAAGAAGGACCTTAAATCAGGCGGATATTGAAATCCTTATCCTTCTAACTGCCATTTTGTTTGGCGGCTTGTTTCGATTGATTCCATCCAGCCTGGCAGGATTCCCCGTCAATGATGGCGGCATGTTTTACAGCATGATCGTCGATCTTCAAGCAAACCATTACGCGCTGCCGGAATTTACGACATACAACGATCTTTCCATCCCATTTGCATATCCGCCGCTGGGGTTTTATCTTGGCGCATTCTTGAGCAGTCTATTCAACATCGCGCCGGAAGCCCTGTTGACGTGGCTTCCAGGAATCCTGAGCACCCTGTGCGTCCCTGCGATATTCGTTCTTGCGAAAGAAATTTTCAAAGACGGGCTTAAGGCGGCAGTTGCCGCGCTCTTCTTTGCAGTGACCCCGCACATGTCCACCTGGCTGTCGATGGGAGGCGGGTTGACGCGCAGCCTTGGAACTTTTTTCATGCTATTGACGATCACCTTCGTGTATCGGCTTTACAATGAAAAAACGCCACCGAGATGGACGATCTTGTGGGTTATTCTGTTTGCCGGTCTGACCATACTAAGTCATACCGAGTCTGCTGTTTTTGCGGTTGCAATCTCTTTCTACATCCTGTTATGGAAGTTACGAAGCTGGGACGGCGTTAGAAAAGGGGCGCTGGTTTCGGTCGGCGTTTTCATCCTGGCATCCCCATGGCTTGGCGCGGTCCTATCCCGTCACGGGATCGAGCCCTTCCTGTCCGCACTGCAAACCGGTGGACATTCGCTGGACTCCATCCTCCGAATCATAAATATCAACGCGATCACCGGAGAGCGCTACCTCGACCTGCTTGGAGCGGTTGGGGTTCTTGGCTTTATCCTGCTCATCGCAAGAGGACAATTTTTTATTCCCCTTCTTTTGGTCGTCATCCAAATCGCGCAACCAAGAAGCGCCCATACCATTGGGAATATCCCGCTTGCGCTTGCCGGTGCGTTTTTCATAATAGAGATACTTATCCCCAACCCCAAACTCGCCAGGGCTTTTCTGGCGGTCACGCTTCCATTCATTTTGATGAACAACCTGCATTCCGGATTCTTGCTATCGAACAGCCGGGTGTCAGCTGATGAATTGAATGCCATGGAATGGATCGATCATAACCTCCCTGAAGGTTCTACTTTCCTGGTTATTAACGGGGAAACCGCCGGTGAGTGCGATGCTCTGACCGAGTGGTTTCCGTCCATCGCAAAACGGACCAGCGTGGCGACCATGCAAGGGCGGGAATGGCTGATCGGTGACCGCTTCGTGGAATTTATTGCCCGCCGCGATGCGCTCCAGCGCTGCATGGATTCAGACCTGAACTGCCTTTTGGAACGCTCGCAGGATTTTGATTCCGCCGACTACATTTTCATTTCGGTCAACCGCAGCTGCTCGTCACAGGGTAATGCAGAAAATACATCGCCGCTCCTCGCGTCCCTCCGCGCATCTGGACAGTTCGAATTGATTTACGACACAGACCAGTCGTTCATCTTTTTGCAATCACAAGACCGATAGTTCCCCCGTTACGGACTGGGCGCCTCATAGATAACGATCCCGTCCACGGAATAAACCTGTGCATAGTTCCCGCCTTGCATTGACTTTAAGATCGGGTGGTCGGCATCGGATTTAATAAGGATGTACTGGTAATTCACTGCCTCCCGATCAGACCAGTTTTCAATGCAGTCCAGCGCCTTACACTGTTGAAGGTCCGTCAGACTCCCATAAAACTCATAAAAATCGCCAGCAAGAAGCCATTCGTATCCCTGTATCGTGGATATATTTCCACGCTCGCTCAATGCAGGGAACCATTCCACAAAAGGGTCAATCTCCGGGCTTTCCACGCCGGTGTAAACCAAAAAGGTCGCACCCGGCGGGGTGCTTTCCTTCACCCAGATCATAGATTCAACGTCATTGGGTTTCAAGCTATTGCCAAGCAACCTAAATCCATATAAACCCGAATAAACGAACAAGTACGTCAACGCGAGGAATAAAACGGCGTTGAAGCGATTGTTTTGATGCAGCTCTTCCAGATCCGATTTCACAGCGCGTAACTTTGAGATGAAATAAGGGATGGCATCTGCAAATGCCAGCGCAACCAGCATTGTCAGCGGGTAAAACGCCACACTCGGCGCGCTACGCGGCTCGGCAAGAAACGGCAGTACACTCCATGCAATCAAAAAGTACTGTTTCTTCCAAATCCCCCAACCCAATCCGATCACCCGTAACACCGCAAGCAAAGGGAAAAAGCCCTCCACAGAAAAAATGCCCGCCCAATAAACAACCCATATCGGCGCGCCATAAGAACCAGTATGCAACGCGGAAAGGAACGGTGTCAAGCCATGATTTGAGATGACGGTCAGCCACCAGGGGGATGTGACCAGCAGGACACCCGCGCCAACCAAACACGCATGCCAGAAGGATTTGACAGTCCGCCCCAAAAACAGCCATGCCAGGATGCATGTCGCCGCTGCATGTACCCCCGCTTCGGGGTGACTGAGAACGGTCAGCCCACCAAAGAGAACAGCCAACCCGATAAATTTCCCTGCCCCCTCCTGAAAGAGTCGCAAAACAAAATAGACCGAAAGCAAAAGGAAGAACGAACCCAGGCTGCGTGTCAACCCGCCGCCCATGATAAACCACCCAAACGCACCCGGTGTCAACGCATAGAAAGCGGAAGCCAGCGCCCCCCGTCCTTTGGATCGGAGTATCTCGGATGCCAGTCGATAAAACGCAAAGACGGAAATCGAATGCACGAATGACGGCAGCCAGCGCAAGATGTCCAATTCCTGAACGTTCAGCAAATCGGACAACAGTCGCGCAAGATAGAAACCAAACGGCGGATATGCAAACGGAATATCCAGTTGATTGTAGGATGTGAACCGGGGAAGGACGTAAGCGCTTGCCTTCAAATCCAGGATCATGCTCAGGAACATGCCCCCGTCATTTAGCGGGAATCCAGCCATCAGTCCGGGAAAGAAGCGGACGATCCCTCCAAAAATCACGGCGACTCCGAGGAGCAGTTGAATCCATTCCGCATGAGATATTACTTTTTTGTTGGTCATAATTTGATTGCAATTCCGAAAGAAGCAGCAAAGGCAGAAATTGGGCGGGTATAATATGAATGTTCTCGCATATGCAGACCGTACTATACCATTTTACCGAAAGGTTACTTCAATGAACTCCCCAGCGGTGGAACTGAGCATTGTGTTACCATGCCTTAACGAGGAGCTCACGGTTGGGATATGCGTGGCGAAAGCTGTCGGATTCCTGAGGAAGAATAACATCAACGGGGAGGTTCTCGTTGCAGATAATGGCAGCACGGACCGATCTGTGGAGATTGCCACCCGCGAAGGCGCCCGCGTTGTTCACATTGACCGAAAGGGGTACGGGAGCGCTTTGCGCGGCGGCTTTGAAGCGGCTTACGGTAAATATCTCATCATGGCTGACTCAGACGATAGTTATGATCTTGTCAACCTGATGCCATTCCTTGAGAAATTACGTGAAGGGTACGCGCTTGTGATGGGAAACCGCTTCAAGGGGGGGATCAAGAAAGGTGCCATGCCCTGGCATCACCGCTATATTGGGAATCCGATCCTCTCTTTTATTGGCAAATTGTTCTTTCGCAGCCCTGCCAATGATTTTCATTGTGGACTGCGCGGGTTTACCAAAGAAGCGATTCGATCCATGGATCTACAAACAACAGGCATGGAACTTGCCAGCGAAATCGTCATCAAGGCATCTATTCTTGGGATGAAGACCTGCGAAGTGCCTACAACCCTATCTCCCGATGGGAGAGATCGCCCACCACACTTGCGCAGCTTCCGCGACGGATGGAGACATCTGAGGTTTTTACTTCTCTACAGTCCCTCATGGTTGTTCTTGTACCCGGGGATGCTGCTTATTTTAATCAGTGGAATTCTGAGCATTTTTTTGTTTTTTGGTCCAGTCGATATAGGATTTCGCTATATTGATTTTCACACTTTCATTGGTGTCGGAGCGATATTCTATCTAGGCTTGAATTCCCTGTCCTTTGCTACCATTACTCGCGTCTTCGCGTTTCAAGCGGGCCTTTTACCGTATACGCCAAGGTTCTACTCATTATTTAAGTATCTCAACCTTGAAAAGGGGTTGCTTGCAGGCGTTCTGCTTATTTTACTAGGGGTGGTTTTACTAACGCAGGCGCTTGCTTTATCTTACAACTTCGCACAAATCGGTTTCGACAATAGTGTACGACTCGTTTTTGGAGGTTCGCTTGCCCTCACAAGTGGAGCGCAGATTGTGTTCACAAGTTTTGTGCTAAGTATTCTTGGTTTGAAAGTATGGAATACAAAAACCCCGCAAGGCTGATGCCATCAAATACGCAGCCGCGAATAATATCTTTATGACGAGGTGATAGATGAGTTCATTCGACTATGAAGGCATATGGAACGGTGTTTGGGGAGATATGCAGAAATATGGTCCAGTACACCGCCACCATCGCCGTATATTTCTTCAGATGTTCAAGGATATATCCGAAGATGAGATACAATCTGTTGCAGATATCGGTTGTGGCGAAGGGTCCAACCTTGCATTCATAAAAACGCGATTCCCAAAGGCAAAACTCCACGGTTTCGATGTTTCTCAAACAGCACTTGAGTCTGCCCAAAAGCGTATCGTCGATGCGAAGTTTTCCATTCTAGACATCCAAACTGAAACTCCAAGTGAAGTCTTCGATCTCGTTTTTTGCTCGGATGTTGTTGAGCACTTAAAAAATGATACGGCAGCGATTCAAAACATAAGGAAAATCACCGGAAAATACGCATTAATAGCAACAATTCAAGGGCGGATGAGAAGAAATGAAATGTCCATAGGTCATATACGAAATTACAATTATGGTGAGCTAAAACAAAAAGTCGAAGAAGCCGGGTTTGAAGTACTTCAAGTCATCGAATGGGGGTTTCCGCTTTATTCACCGCTTTTCCGTGACATAATCGGAATGTTTCCATCATCCGAGCAATACAGCTACGGAAAATATAATGCATTCAAAATATTTATTTCTCACATCCTTTACCACCTATTTATGTTTAACAGAGAAGATAAAGGAGATGTTATTTTTATTCTTGCTCGACCCTGAATTTACCCAATGAAAATATTAACAATCAGCAATTATTTTCCTAATCACGTGGGAGGAATCGAAATCGTAGCTCAAAACCTAGTTGAGCAGTGGCGAAAGGAGCACACTGTTCATTGGGCTGCGTGCGAGGTCGAATCATGGAATGGCCGCAAGGAAGACGATGTGCCATTAAAGGCTTGGAACATTACAGAAACCCACCTAGGGTTCCCATATCCAATTCCATCATTTATCTCCGTACTAAAAATCCTCAATGAGGTTCGTTGGTGTGATATTGTCCACTTGCACGATTGTTTATACCTCTCCAACATTATTGCCTTTCTTTTTGCCAAAGTGTTTGCAAAGCCGATATGCATAACGCAACACATCAGCGTTGTGCCGTACCAAGAAAAGTACAAAGTTCTACTGCAATTAATAGCCTATAAGACACTTGGAAGGATGCTCCTGAAGGGCTCCAACGAAGTTGTATTTATTAATGAAGCCACAAGAAAATGGTTTGCCTCAGCAATGAAGTTAAGAAAAACCTTCGTCTTCCAAAATGGCGTTGATCACAAGATTTTTTTTCCCGTCAATACAAAGCACGAGAAGACCGCCATCAGAAGAGAGCTAGGCTATTCGGAAAACGACTTTATACTATTGTTCATTGGAAGATTTACTCAAAAAAAGGGGGTTGACATTATCCGTAAAATTGCGGCGGCCCTGCCAGATTATAAATGGCTCATGGTTGGCGGAGGCGATGTACCGGTATCAAAATGGGACCTAAGAAATGTAGAATCTTTTCCTCAACAAGTTCAAAACGATCTTAGGAAGTTTTATGTTGCAGCAGATTTATTCGTACTTCCATCACAAGGTGAAGGGTTCCCCCTATCCGTACAGGAAGCGTTAACTTGCGGGTTGCCTGCCGCAGTATCCAGGGAGATCGCTACGTCCCTTCCGGATGCGCCTTTAATTAGCCTCGACACGGACTCAATCAACAGTGTTATAAAAAAACTTGGAAGCATAGCCGGTCAACCAAATGCATTAAGCGATTTAAGAAAACTATCCATAGCCTATTCTGAAAAATGGAATTGGGATTTGATCGCAAAAAAATATCTGAGAAATTTTGAAGCCATAATCCAAAACAACCCATACAAAAAATAAAACCCTTAAATGAAACTCAATCTGAAATACATACTTACAGCTTCACTGCATTCGACATGGCTTTTTTTAATTGTAATTTTATTTATCATTGCAAATCGCGTCAGCTATTTGCACGCTTTCATTTTTCCGGACTTGAATCGATTCGCAATAAAGTTCAGCCAGATTTTATTATTCGACTATTTTCTCGACATTCTGACTTCATTTGCTGGGGCAGCTCTTTTTTCGCTTGCCTGTATAGGAATTGGGCTGATTACGCTACGTACCCTTAAATTAACAGGAACAGGCCTTGCCACTGGCGTCACCGCATTTGCTTCCGGGCAAATAATATTCTCGCTTTTATTTTTATCCATCATCAGTCTCACAAGGCTAACTGCCTCATTGACAGTTGCCGTTTTCGGTTTAAGCGTTATCGTAAGCATAAAGCCAATCAAAGACTTCTGTGCAGAACATATCAAGATTTCAGAAATTGGAAGATTGGGCGATTCACAGAAAAGAATAACTTTCATATCCTTCGCTTTTTTGTTCCTTAGCCTTTTTCTCACTTCTGCAAGACTCGGTTACGACTCTGTCTCGGACTACTTCTCACAGGCAAAGTTGATGGCGCTATCATATGAAGCAACGTCATTTTTCCCTGAAAACTACATGATCGTTAGTTCGTTACACCCCGGCATACTTTTTACAGTCGTCATGCAACTTTTTGGTGATCAAGCAGCTAGAATGCTTTCATGGGCAAATGGATTTGCCATCTTAATTACCATATATCTGATCGCAAAAGAAAACAACGCCTCATTTAATGCCCGTATTTACATTATGGCGCTCTTAATGTCATCCACATTCTTTATCGATTTGCTTGGGGACGGCAAGGTGGAACTAATCTCTACCGTCCCAATCCTTATTGGCATCTACTGGATGCAGAAAAGTATGAGCAAGCCATCCAAAGGTGTGTTTCTCCTTATAGGCTTACTTGCCGGATTTGCGATAATTTCAAGGCTATACAACATATTTTTGGTTAGCTTTTACATATTTACATTTTACTTAATTGGACTTGTAAAGGTATATCTTAAAGAGAAACAAACAGACACATCTGCAAGTTGGAGATCCACATGGTCTACCACAAAACCTGTGCTATGGATTTTGCCAACATTAATCTTAATAGGAATGTATCACCTCTGGCAAAATTGGCTATGGCTCGGTTCGCCTTTCGCACCCATAGAATTTGCGCCAAAACTAAGCTCAACAAATTGGGAATGGCAGTTCGATCCTGATCTTTTGAATACATATCGCATCCTTTACCCACTTACGATAACCATATTCAATTCTCCACAAAGCCTTGGTACTATCTCGCCCCTTTTTTTGGGATTCTTGCCCATTTTAATTATTAAAAAAATACAAACAAGGATATCGTGGTCACGAGATCTTGTTCATAGTGTAGCGACATCATTGCTTACACTCTTACTATGGGTGCTATTATTTTACACCGTTGTAGAAATCAGGTATGTCCTTTTTATATGGGTGATGTTATTCATACCAACAGGTATATTGATTGATTCCTTACTTAGTCAAGAAACAGGGGTCATATCAGCAATCTCGCGGTTTACAATTGTATCTGTGCTTGCCTTTATTATCTTACGGATGATCGTCATCGCTGTAGATACCTACTCTCCGGTCGAGAATAATGGGCAGGCGCGTTGCTCAGACATCAGCTTCTGCACCTTTTTCAGCCCCATGAACGAAATTGCCAAGCCGGGAGATCGAGTATTTTCACTCAATGCATTCAGGTATTATTTTCGGAACGATCTTTTTGTTTGTTCTTCGCGTTCAACCGAATACGAAAAACTAAAACACTTTGCGCAAGAAAATTCACCTGAATTTTGGACGGAACTATATCGTCAAGGCTATGGTTTTGTTGCATACGAAAACAACTTTTCAGTTTATCACTCCCGTTTCGGGACAATTCCATCTCACAGTATTGCGCCTGCTTGGTTGAAAGTAGAAGTTATATCTTCTGAGCACGAGAACCTCTTGTACCAGTTAACTGCCCAAAACCCTCCTTATGAAGCAAATTACTCCTGCCAAAAAAATGCTCTGGGCGAATGGCAATTAATCATGGTTAAGTGAAGCAAAACTCATTAAAATGAAAAGGATAAAAAATGGGACTCGACCTGAATGGCGTGCGCTTTATACTTTATGCTCAAAAGATTGGGGTAAATTTCGAAAACACCGCAATGATCGGAAGGCAAGCACTTGACTTAACCGAGTATGAATTAAGGCAAATCTTGAAATCATATGGCCACTTTGGGAAAATTAATATCCCCGAGGGTTTTATCAAAAAAAACAATAGATATGCAGAGTCCCTGCTTAATTTTATTGGAGCAAAATCTATCCATTCTTACGATGTTTCCCCCTACGAAGGCGCAACCCACTTGCATGACATGAACATGGAGATATCGAAAGACCTCACTGACAAATATACGACGGTATTAGATGGGGGGTCGCTCGAACATGTTTTCAATTTTCCGGTCGCGATCAAGAACTGCATGGAAATGATAAAAGTCGGTGGACATTTTCTGGGCATCACCCCTGCTAATAATTTTATGGGTCATGGCTTTTATCAGTTCAGCCCAGAGCTTTATTACAGCGTATTTTCTCGTGATAATGGTTTCGAGTTGGTCAGGATGATTGCCTATGAAGATAAACCTGGAGCAAAATGGTATCTTGTAAGGGATCCAAAAGAAGTTAAGAGTCGGATCCAAACAATAAACAACCACCCTATCTATCTTCTGGTTATCGCAAAAAAAATTCTTAATGTTCCCATCTTCAAATCCACACCTCAGCAAAGTGACTATATCGCCGAATGGGAGGCGAGCGATAACAAATCTGAAACAAAAAGAATTTTAGACAAATCACTTTTGGCGGATTGGGCAAAAAGAAATCTTCCATTTCCCATAATATTTTTTATTAAGAACATCATGATAAGAACAGGGTTTAACCGTAAATTTTTCGAACCACTTAATCCGCACTTGCCAGTTAGCAAAAAAGAACCTGATCGCAAATTTTCCACAGGCGAACACTCTCCCAAAAGCCAACATATAGACAAGGCGGATAAATGACCCGCAATTTTTTATTTTTACGTGTATAGCGGAAATAGTATAGTGTCACGTTAAGGGACACTCTTTGCCTTTCTTATCCATAATTGAAATAAATTAACAAACACTACAAAAAAGACCGGGTCACCCAAAAGGAACCCGGTCTTTTCATCTTCGATCTCTTATCTACCCAACAACATCAACAACAAACCCTGACCGTTGCTGAACGCCACGATCAAACCGGCAAATACCACCGAAACCATGGACATCAACTTGATAAGGATGTTGAGCGAAGGACCAGAGGTATCCTTGAACGGGTCACCGACGGTATCGCCCACCACAGCGGCTTTATGAGCAGGGGAACCCTTGCCGCCGTATTCGCCTGATTCAATATACTTCTTGGCATTATCCCATGCGCCGCCTGCATTGGACATCATCACCGCCAACGCAAACCCAGCTCCAAGTGAACCAACCAGCAGACCCAACACGCCCGCCACGCCAAAGATCGAGCCGATCAACACAGGGATCACAATCGCAATGAGAGATGGCATGGTCATCTCACGTTGTGCAGAAATCGTACTAATCTCCACGCAGCGGGCATAATCGGGTTTTGCCTTCCCTTCGAGAATGCCAGGAATTTCACGGAACTGACGGCGGACTTCCTCCACCATGCCGCCCGCAGCACGCCCGACCGCACTCATGGTGAGGGCAGAGAAGTAAAAGGCGGTGACCACGCCACTAAAGACGCCCACCAAAACGGCGGGGTTCAGAAGCGTCACATCATAGTAGGTCATGAAATTCTGCACGGTCAATTCCGAAACCTTGATCGCAACTCCATCCACGACCAGTTCCGTCACACCGCGCAACTCACCCAGCACCAAGCGAATCTCTTCAAGGTATGCGGCTAGAAGCGCCATGGCGGTCAATGCAGCCGAGCCGATCGCAAAGCCCTTTCCGATGGCAGCCGTCGTGTTACCCACCGCATCCAATTGATCTGTACGATGACGCACTTCAGGATCCAACCCAGACATTTCGGCATTTCCACCAGCATTATCCGCAATCGGACCATAGGCATCAGTGGCAAGCGTAAAACCAAGCGTGGAAAGCATACTAACCGCTGCCAACCCCACGCCATACAGACCCATCAAAATACTCTCAGCGCCACCTGATACGTAAAAGCTAACCACAATACCGATCAACACCACCACAACCGGCATTCCAGTGGAATTCATACCAAGCGCAACTCCTTCGATGATCGCAGTGGCAGTACTGGTATTTGCCTGCTGGGCGATCTTTTGCGTGGGAGCAAACGCATGAGAAGTGTAATACTCCGTGAGCTTGCCAACTGCCACACCAACGACAAGCCCTGTGAGCACCACGAACCACATGGCGAACCAATTCGGCAACCCGATGAAGTAGAAAACAGGCAGAGACAACACGCCAATACCGGCAGAACTGACATACAGACCACGGCTCAACGCGCCGATCAGTTCGCCTTGAGTCGCATCTTCCTTCGACCGGACAACGTACAGCGCCAGGATGGAGAGAACGACGCCCAAAGCCGCAAGAACGATCGGGGCGGAAATGAAGATCATCCCCATCTGCAGGTCAGAACCCTGCAAACCGACCGCCGCCACACCCAACGCGGAAGTCGCCAGAATGGAACCCGCATAGGATTCATACAAATCCGCGCCCATACCAGCCACATCACCAACATTGTCACCGACATTGTCTGCGATGGTTGCAGGGTTGCGCGGGTCATCCTCAGGGATATTCGCCTCAACCTTGCCGACCAGGTCTGCGCCGACATCCGCCGCCTTGGTATAGATACCGCCGCCTACACGTGCAAACAACGCCTGTGTAGATGCCCCCATGCCGAAGCTAAGCATGACCGCTGTGATCTGGGGTAATGGATTTTCGGTCAACAAAAATTCAAATGCGTTAGGAAACACCACCGGGAAGACGTTGTACAACAGCAAGAACCAGACTGTGATATCCAGCAACGCAAAACCCACCACTACCAAGCCCATCACCGCGCCTGCTCGCAGAGCAACCTGCAATGCACTGTTCAAGCTCTTTGTGGCTGCAAATGTAGTACGGGCAGAAGCGTTCGTTGCCGTCTTCATGCCGATATAACCACACAAACCGGAGAACAAACCGCCGGTCAGAAACGCATACGGCACAATTGGGTTCTGAAGGTGGAACCAGGACAGCACCAAAAAGATCACAAACAACACAGCGAATACGATCCCAACCACCCTGTATTGACTCCGCAGGTATGCCATGGCGCCCTCACGGACAGCCTGGGCGATTTCCTGCATCCGCTCGTTACCCTCACTCAACTGCATCAACTGGCGATACAGATAGAAGGCAAAGCCGAGAGCAATCAGAGCCGCGATCGGACCCAGCCACCACAGAAGAGGCAGCGGCGGTCGAGCCGTAGAGGCTAACAACATATCGAACTGCATAACACTTCTCCAATCTCCTTTAGTCTTTGGTCGGAACTTAAATCAGAAAGCAGATGAACGCTGATTCTATCTGGTTTTTCAACATTACCTCGAAAATCCGCGTCGATCTGCATTTACACTACCATTTTCAGTACAAGTGACTGCATCCCGCAACCCCTTTTCCTGAAAATACCCATTCGGTAAAAAGAATATCGACCTTGGTCGATAAATGGGCAGGGAGATTTTACAGGGGCAAAGGGTTTGTGTCAAGAAATAAGCGCAGCGTTAATCTTCATAAATTAAAGTTGACAGTCAAACTCAAACCTGATAACATTCGTCCACATTTAAATGTAAAAAAGGAGAAATTACCATGCTCCAGGAAATCAATACACAGATTTTCACACTGACCCCCGCCGCCAGCAAGGCGGTCAGGGACATTCTGACCGAACGCAACCTGCAGGGATATGCCCTGCGCGTTTATGTCGCCGGGGGAGGATGTTGTGGCGTCAATTTTGGAATGGCTCTGGATAATAACTTCCGCGACCAGGATACGACCTTCGAAGCAGATGGCGTTAAAGTAGTCGTAGACGAAGTTTCGATTGATTATTTGCGCAATGCCACAGTGGATTTTGTGAACGATCCCCAGCGCGGCGCGGGCTTTGCGGTGAACAGCCCCAATGCGGGCAAGCACAGTCACGGGGAAGGCGGATGCGCCTGCGGCTCCAATGCAAGCGAAGGCGGTTCTTGCGGATGCGGCGGCGGTTCCTGCGGATGCAATAACTAATTCCATCTCAAGAAATCAAATGGGCAGCCTATTACGGGCTGCCCATTTTTTATCCTGTTTATTGCCCCCGCAGAAAGGATATCAACGCGCCAAAAAGACCGATAACGCCCAGCCCAAAGATCAGCAACCCCATTGGGACACGATTGATCTCCTCCTCAGGGAGGAAGGTTGCAACAACCAGCTGCGGCGGCGGAGTGAACGTCGGGAGGCGGGTAGGCGTAACAGGGTCGATAAAAGCCGCAGCCAACGTCGGATCCAGTGTCGGCGTGGAAAGAGGCGTGGGCGTCGCGGGCGCCGGGATAACTGGAAGTCGTCCCGTCTTGATGGTGGTCACATACGGTCCAAACACCCAGGCAACCCTTTCCGGCACACCTGGATAGTACACTTGAATATAATTTCCGTCACTGGATATCCCGAAGGCGGGGACTTCCTGCCCTTTTAATAACACACCCACGGAGGGATAATTAAAGGAACTTGGACCCGAGTAGACGTTTACGATGTTAAGGTCGAAATTGACCCGTACGATCATCCCAGTGGCTGTACCTGTCACGGTGGGAACCGAACCGGTTGGCTGCTGGGCAAAAGCAGAGAAGGTTGCAGGAGAGCGAAAGAGGAAGCCCAACCCGGCGAGCATTAACAGCAAAAAGAGGGTCGGTCTGACAATTCGATTGTTCATTCGCGTCATCAACGCCGGAGGAGGGATAGAAAAAAACCGATCACTCCCAACACAGCAAATGCCATAATAATGGAAGCCAACGGGGTGGCTTCTTCATTCGATGTGATCGCTTCAATATATTCGGGTGTAACCAATGGGGGTGGCGGTGTAAAGGTCGGTAATCGGGTGGAGGTTGGGACAACCACAAATTGCGCCGCCAGGGTCGGGTCGATGGTGGATGTTGCCGGAGGCACAGGCGTGGGAGGCGATTCTACGATCCGCAACGTGCCCGGCGGCGAGACTTGAACCAGTGGGGAATACACCCATCCTGTTCCTCCCGGCGCAGACGGAAACTCGATCTGTATCCAATCCCCGCCTTGCGAGCGCCCCAACGCGGGTGCGGTGCCGCCGTATGGAATAGTTCCAACGATGGGATAGATCGTCGAACTCGGTCCCAGACGAACGTTTACGTATGGTTCGGTATCAGTGATATTGGTGATGAACATCCCGCTTCCAGACGAGGGGGTTTCCGTCGGTTGTTGAGCCGATACGCCGGCGAGGGGGGATGCGGCAAATATCAAGACGAGGAATGTGGAAATTAAAGAGGATATAGTAAAAGAGTGAAACCAGAGTCGCTTCATTTCGTATAATTTTCCAAGGAGAATCGTAAAGACGATTATAATCGAGTTCATGGAGCGAAAAATCTTTCACGGAAAAATCAAGCCAATGGATATTGCCCAGGCATTGTTGGGCGAATTCAATCGAGGCAACCTACGCGCTCAGATCCTTGGAAAAAGCGACAGGGTTGTCGTTCAAATGGGAACTCGACCCGATGCAGCTTCCGGAGGGCAAACTGCCATGACGGTCACGATCCAAACATTGGATGAAGGCATCATGGTGGAGTTAGGGCAGCAGGCATGGCTGGGGGTTGCTGCCAGCCTTGGCGTGAGCGCTCTTGCTGCGCTGAAAAATCCGTTCAGCCTGCTCGGCAGACTGGATGACATCGCCCAGGATATCGAGCACCTGAATTTAAGGGAGCGCGTGTGGCAGGTCATCTCGAAGTCGGCGCGCGCTGCCGGGGCATCGGCTGAACTTTCGGAGAATCTGAGACGCACTACCTGTGAATACTGCCACGTTGCCAACCCCGTTGGGGAGCCTTCCTGCGTCGCCTGTGGAGCGCCGATGGGCAGGGCTCAACCAACCACTTGCCCGAATTGCGGATATGTCGTTCGGGCAGGCGATAAGACGTGCCCCAATTGCAGGCAGGTTCTGCCCCCGGTTCGAGCCTGATCTTGAAGCGCTCCACCATTGGTCAGACTTGCGGAAATGCCGCTCACAACCTATAATCCCACCAGTGTGCGCACATGAATCTGAGAGAAATCGAGGCAAGGCTACAAAACCTTATCGAAGTTGACTTGCTGAACGCTCTGCCCGGCAAAAAGGTGGAGGATGTCATCATCCAAAAAATTGCCGCGACGATCCAGCAAAATTCGAGTTCGGCGCAAAGCGGCTTGCCCACAGCGCCTGATACGTTCACGCTTGTCCTGCACCCGGATACTGCCGCGCAATGGCAGGACCAAGCCTTTCTTACAGTTTTGTTACACTCAATCGTAACGGTGGCTCAGGAAGCGGGGCTTCAGTTTACAATATCTCCCAGCATCACTATTTCGACCGATCCAACCATTTCAACCAACGACGCCAAAGTTTTGGCGTCCAATCGGATAGAGTCCATGTCAGAAACGAACGCAACTCCTTTGGATACAGGCAGTCTGATCGAGGGCGAAACCATACCGGAAAACGCTTTTTTGATCGTTGAGGGTGTCAAGGTCTTCCCGCTCAACTTACCTGTGGTAAACATTGGACGCCGGCTCGATAATCAGTTGATCATCGACGATCCGCGCGTTTCCCGCAATCATGCCCAGCTGCGTGCCATCAAAGGGCGCTTTGTTGTCTTTGATCTGAACTCCACAGGTGGCACCTTCGTCAATGGACAGCGCACCAGCCAGAGCGTGTTGTACCCGGGAGACGTAATTTCACTTGCCGGTGTGGCGCTTATCTTCGGTCAGGACAATCCTCCTCCCCGCACCGACTTGAAAGATACGGCTCCGCTGCCCAATGCGGCTGCCGAACGCCCAACTGCCATATTGAAAGAACACTCCACTGCGAAACTAAACAAAAAATGAGCGGATCCATCGTATTGGCTTTGCGGCTTTTGACAGCCCTGGCTTTGTATGGTTTTCTTGGATGGGTACTGTATTATCTGTACCGCGAGGTGCAGAGACAAAGCTTCACGCTTGCAAACCGCCGCGTTCCCGGGATCAGCCTCATGGTCAGGCATGGAAGCGGTGCGCCGGCGTTGAAGTACTTTTCCCAACCGGAGATCACTCTTGGGCGAGACCCTGGCTGCGACATCCCGCTGATGGATGATACCGTATCCGCCCGCCATGCCCAACTGGTCTATCACCATGGGCAGTGGTGGCTGGAAGATCTTGGCTCCACCAATGGTACGATCCTGAACGATTCACTCATTACCATGCCAACGGTCATCACCTCGGGGGATGAAATCAAATGCGGTTCAGCGCGGCTTGGGATCAGCCTCTCTGAGAATGTGATCATCGAGCCAACCCAAAGACTGGAGAAAAGGCAACCATGAACAATCCGACCCTTGCCATCATCGGCGGTTCCGGGCTTTACCACATGCCGGGACTGGAATCCACCGAAGAGATCAACCTCGACACGCCGTTCGGAAAACCCAGCGCACCCATTACAGTTGGCACACTGGAAGGCAAGCGGGTCGCCTTTCTCGCGCGGCATGGCATCGGACATCACATCACCCCCAGTGAAGTGCCCTACCGCGCGAACATCTACGCCCTCAAATCGCTCGGCGTACAGCAGGTACTCAGTATCAGCGCCTGTGGCTCACTGCGCGAGGACTACGCACCGGGGCACATCGTCATCCCGGATAACATCTTCGATTTCACCCACCATCGCCCGCGGACTTTCTTCGGCGAAGGCCTGGTGACTCACATCAGCGTTGCCGACCCATTTTGCTCAAACCTCTCCGATCAATTGGAGGCGGCGGTACGCGCCACGGGTGCGAAAACCCACAAGGGTGGAAGTTTAATCACCATCGAGGGTCCGCGCTTCTCCACCAAAGCGGAATCGCAAACGTATCGCTCCTGGGGCATGTCCATCATCGGTATGACCGCTTCACCCGAAGCATTCCTCGCCCGCGAAGCGGAAATGTGTTACGCCACGATGGCACACGTCACCGATTACGACGTCTGGCATGTCAGCGAATCACCTGTGACTGTGGAAATGGTCATTCAAACCCTTAACAAAAACACCGAGGTCGCACAGACAGCCATTCGCAACCTGGCACGGACTTTAAACCCAGAACGCACCTGTGCGTGTGAAAATGCCCTGGCAGCCGCTCTCATCACCGACCCCAAGATCATTCCCGCTGCCACGTTCGAAAAACTGAAAACCCTCGTCGGCAAATACTACAAATAGATTCATCGGCTGGGGAAACCAAACACCATGGACTTCTCCAAAGTGATGTACCATTAACCGGATGAATGACAAAACCCAAAACCGCCTGCTGCAATGGGCGGCACTTTTTCTCTTTTTACAATCCATTATCCTTACCCTTGCACCCGCAGTACGCGAACGCTCCTGGGACGTGGATTATCGCCTCTCGCACTGGGCAGGTTTCCTTGCGTGGGCTGTTCTCGTAGCGTTGGCAAACCACGCCGCCATCAAGTACCTACCCGAACGCGATCCATACATCTTTCCGGCGGCGGCTTTATTGAGCGGCTGGGGACTCCTCACCATTTGGAGGTTGGACGAAAACTTTGGGTTGCGACAAACCGCATGGCTGGGGATCAGCGTTATGGTTTTCATTCTGGCGTTACATTTCAACCGCCATTTCAGTTTATTGCGAAGATATAAATATCTGATCCTAAGCGGGGGCTTGCTTATCACCGCCCTCACCCTGATCTTCGGGACAAATCCGCTCGGTATTGGTCCACGTTTGTGGTTGGGGTGCTGCGGGGTGTACTTCCAACCGTCTGAACCGCTGAAGATCCTGCTGGTCATCTACCTCGCCGCCTATCTGGCAGATCGCGCCAACATACGGTTGATCTCCCTGCCGCTGCTCATCCCCACGCTGCTGGTCACCGGTTTGGCGCTGTTACTACTCCTCGTCCAGAGAGACCTTGGAACCGCCTCCATCTTTATCACCATTTTTACGATCATGATCTTCATCGCCACCGGCAGACGCAGGGTCATTTTTAGCGCCATCGTTGTGCTTTCCTGCGCCCTGTTGGTCGGGTACTTCATGATCGACATCATCCAAGTCCGCGTGATGGGCTGGCTCAGCCCGTGGGAAGACCCCACTGGCAACTCCTATCAGATCGTGCAATCTCTTCTGGCTGTGGCAAATGGCGGCACTATCGGCAGGGGGATTGGGATCGGCAGCCCGCTGTTGGTGCCTGTCGCCATCTCCGATTTTATTTATGCTGCCATCGCAGAAGAAACCGGTCTATTCGGGATCTTGGGCTTGATAGCCCTCATATGGCTGATCCTCGCCCGTGGGTTGATCACCTCGCTGCGCGCCGCAGACAGGTTCAAACGTTACCTTGCCGCTGGCGTGGTGACGTATCTCGGTATACAAAGCCTTCTTATCATCGGCGGAAACATCCGCTTGTTGCCATTAACCGGTGTGACCCTGCCATTCGTCTCCTATGGCGGCTCCTCGCTGTTAACATCCTACTTCGCCATGTTCCTGCTGCTCACCATCAGCAACACCGAAGACGAAGAACCAGCCGAACTACGCGACCCCAAACCCTACTCCCTGCTTGCTGGCGGGCTGGCTTTAGGTTTTGCTACCTGCGCCCTGACAACCGCCTGGTGGGCGATCATCCGTGCTCCCGACCTACTCACCCGCACAGACAATCCCCGCCGCGCCATCGCAGATCGCTTTGTGGAACGCGGCGAGTTGGTGGATACCAACAACCAGCCGATCAACATAACCCAAGGGAAAAGCGGCTCTTTCCTCCGCTCATATTTGTATCCAGACCTTGCCTCAGTAATTGGCTATACGCACCCCGTCTATGGGCAGGCGGGATTAGAAGCAAGCCTCGACAATTACCTGCGTGGTTTGCAGGGAAACCCCACCAGCCTGATCCTTTGGAATCAACTGCTGTATGGAACTCCCCCAGCCGGGTTGGACGTGCGCCTGAGCCTGAACCTGACCCTGCAAGCCCAAGCCGACCAGCTGCTCGGAGAACATCGCGGTGCGATCATTTTGCTAAATGCCGAGACCGGTGAGGTTCTGGTCATGGCATCGCACCCAACCTACGACCCAAATAATTTGGATACCGAAGGGGATGCGCTGGCACGGGACGCAAACGCACCCCTTCTCAACCGCGCGACACAGGGACTCTATCCCATTGGCACATCGCTACTGCCTTTGTTACGAGCCAAATTTGGCGAAAATCAACCGTCTGAAATGCAGCTCGAGGAGTTTTACAAAGAACTGGGGTTGTTCGAAGCCCTTCCCATCAGTACGACCACTGCCTTTGAAACCGAGACAGTCAACATGCAGGATTTGCGCGCCAGTCCACTGCATGTAGTAACTGCCGCCGCAGCGTTGAGCCATCATGGAGTTCTGCCGTCCCCGAGACTTGCCACGGCGGTCAATACGCCCGAGCAGGGATGGGTGGTGCTGCCAGCGTTGGGTCAGCCGCGGGAGGTGTTGAATGCCCAATCCGCGGATGAGGCGGCGTTGTCCTTTCTTCAGCAGGGAAAACCGTATTGGAGTCATGTGGGTCAGGCTAGTCATGATTCAGCGAGGATCACCTGGCTGGTGGCAGGGACTCTCCCAAATTGGCGGGGCACGCCATTGACTTTGGTGGTATCGCTGGAGGAAAACAATCCTTCCCTTGTCAGATCCATCGGTGCCAGTTTTTTGGATTTTGTCTTGAATCAATGAATCAAAAAAGGGTCAGGCAGATTGCCTGACCCTTTTGGTTTCGGTTGCTATGAACCGCTGTCGTTATCCTTGGCGGAGTAGCCGGGACCACTCTTGAAGAAGTCGTAGTTAAGCGGGGTGTCGGCGGTGAGATCGATAACTTCGCCGGCATCCAACTGGCGGGTGGTTTCGAGAACAACCTGCTTGCCGTGATGGTTGGTGCCTTCATAATGCCCGGTCAGACCAACGCGATTGATGTATTCGCCACCTTTGGCGGTATAGGCTGAGGGCACTTCGTCTTCGGGGAAGATGGCGGCAAAGGGGCATTCCGGCACGCATGCACCGCAGTCAATGCAGGTATCGGGATCGATGTAAACCATCGGGAATCCATCCGCCGGGTTGCCAGGCACGATACATTCCACCGGGCAGACTTCGATACAACCACGGTCGCGCACGCACAGGCTTGTAATAATGTGGGTCATGTTATTTTCTCCTTGTGGGATTATAGACAAACGTGATGACACTATTATAACTATCTTTACCCGAGTGGCAAGGTGGAAATTAAAAAAATCCCTCCGGCAGTGCGCCTGCCGGAGGGATTTGAACTTTGAAATGCTTACTTTGCGGCAAACTTCGCGGCAACCACATCCCAATTGATAACATTCCAGAAAGCGGCGATGTAATCGGGGCGGCGATTTTGATAGTTAAGGTAATAGGCGTGCTCCCACACATCAATGCCGAGGATGGGCGTCATGCCTTCGGATAGCGGTGTATCCTGATTGGGGGTCGAGACGACAGCCAAACCGCCGCTCTTTTTGACCAGCCAGCCCCAGCCAGAGCCGAAGCGTGAGGTGGCAGCTGCATTGAATTCGGTCTTGAACGCATCGAAGGATTTGAAGGAGGCTTCGATAGCCTTCATCAAATCGCCTTTGGGTTCGCCGCCACCGTTTGGTCCCATGACCTCCCAGAAAAGGTTGTGATTGTAGGTGCCGCCGCCGTGATTGCGCACGACCATGCGCACACCTTCGGGGATGGCATTCAGATCGCTGAGCAATTCTTCGAGGGATTTTCCGGCAAGTTCGGGGGTCTTTTCGATGGCGCCGTTCAAATTGGTAATGTACGTCTGATGATGCTTGGTGTGGTGGATTTCCATGGTGCGGGCATCGATATGCGGTTCGAGCGCATCATAGGCATAGGGAAGTTTCGGCAGTTCAAAAGCCATGAGAGTCTCTCCTGTTTGGTTGATTTTTACGCTGATTAGATTTTATCCCACCTTGGACGACGGCGCAAGATAAAATGAATTTTTTATACAAATATCTAATAAATACAATTGGGCGACAGTATCGGACCGCCGCCCATGCCAAAGTAAGAATTACTTTTTGCCGCCCAGCAGCCCGCCGAGCAACCCCGCCGCATCATCGAGACCAATGCCATCGCTCAGGTCAATATTCCCTTCAAGGATGGCATCAAATTGAGCAGCCGCATTGGCGGGCAGTTTCTTCTTCACAAAATCAAGCACCACATCCACAGCCTGTTCCGCTTGCGGCTGGGTGATCTTCACTTTTTTGGCGACCAATTCTGCAATTTCGGTTTTAACGTTAGACATGAGATGTTCTCCTTTTTGAATGATGCTGAAATGTAGCATAACTTGTTTTGTTGCGCAAGTTTTGCGGTAGACTTGGCGGCATTATGAATTCACGCACCCGCTTCCTGCTCCCCATCGCCATTGTCATTGCCATCCTTGCGGTTTCGACAGCAAGCATCTTCATTCGTTTTGCACAAATGGATGGGGCGCCTTCGCTGGTCATTGCCGCGCTGCGATTGACCTTTGCCACAATGCTACTTGCACCGCTTGCATTGATTCGTCATCGGGATGAGATCAAACACCTCACACAGACCGAATGGTTGCTGGCAGTTTCCTCGGGCATTTTTCTCGCCGTACACTTTGCCACCTGGATCACTTCACTGGAATTCACCAGCGTGGCAAGCTCGGTGGTCTTTGTCAGTACAGGTCCGCTGTGGGTGGCGCTGCTTTCGCCCATGCTGCTGAAAGAGCACGTCTCGCGGACAGCGATTATCGGGTTGGGATTGGCTTTGGTCGGCGGGACCATCATCGGGTTGTCTGATGCGTGTGTGTGGGATGCAGGGCTTGCCTGCCCCGCCCTCGCAGATGTTTTGCAAGGTCCAGCCATGTGGGGTAATTTCCTCGCCCTTGTCGGAGCATGGACAGTGACCGGTTATCTGATCATCGGTAGAAAATTGCGCGCAGGTATGTCGCTCATCCCGTACATTTTTTTGGTGTACGGAATTGCCGCGTTTGTTCTGATTGTCATCATGGTCATCGCTGGCGATTCGCCGGCGGGGTTCGCGCCACAAACCTACGGCTGGATCTTCCTGCTGGCTGCCATTCCCCAATTGATCGGACATTCCACCTACAATTGGGCATTGAAGTATTTACCTGCCGCACTCGTGGCTGTGACCACGCTGGGCGAACCCATCGGCAGCGCGGTATTGGCATATTTTATTTTGAACGAGACGCCGGCGCTGGCAGTCCTGGTCGGCGGCGCATTTATTTTGACCGGTATTTATCTGGCTTCGAGAAAATCGTGATCATCATCGTCATGGGCGTTTCGGGTTCGGGGAAGACCACCGTGGGTTCGCTGTTGGCGCGTAAACTCCATTGGTCTTTTTTCGATGCGGACGATTTCCATTCAGTAGAAAATCGCGCAAAAATGTCCCTGGGTACCCCATTGACCGACGAAGATCGCAGAGAGTGGCTGGAGAATCTGCGGGCACTGCTCCTCAAAACCACTCATGGTGTATTGGCATGTTCCGCCTTGAAGCGTTCCTATCGTCGCATCCTCGCAATTCACGACCAGGTCCATTTTGTTTACCTGAAAGGCACCTTCGAGCAGGTGGAAAGCCGGTTGAAAAACCGCACAGACCATTACATGCCGGTAAAATTGTTAGCCAGTCAGTTCGAGGCATTGGAAGAACCCAAAGACGCCCTCATTGTCGACATAACTCATACGCCTGACGAAATCCTTGCCATCATTCATAAAGGACTACACCTATGAAACTCCCTGCGCATTTGCATCTTGATAAAAACAACATTCCCTATGAAGCAAAAAGTTTTTCACCCGAAACTGAAAAAGGTGCGGCAAACGTCGCCAGAGTTTTGGGCTTTCCTGAACGACAGGCGGTAAAGACCCTTATCTTTCAGGTGGTGGACACAGCGGAATGTGTGTTGGTCATGCTGGGCGGCGATCAGAACGCCATTTCAGGAAACTTAAAAAAAGCCATCGGCTCTCGCAACATTCAAATGGCGCCTCCTGAAAAAGTGAAAGAGATCACAGGATATGTCATCGGTTCGATCCCCGCCTTTGGCTGGCAGCCCGAAGGATTTCGTTCCTTCCTCGAAGCGACTCTGATGGACGAGCCAATCCTTGGAACGGGCGCCGGTCAGTGGGGCGAAGAGATCATGATCACACCGGAGAATTTGGTCCAAGCCAGCCACGCGGCTGTTGTCAATCTGACGATAAAGAACAATTGAAACGTCTGGAGTTGAAATGGACGCGGAAATCCAGTCATTGATCGACCATTACAAGTTTCAGCCGCTGCCCGTGGAAGGAACTCTATTTACAAGTACCTATCGCTCGGCAGAGAGTCTGCCCAATGGCAAGCCTTACGGAACAGGGATGATCGGGATGTATTGCCATGCGCCGCGCAGCATTTCCTGCTTTCACAAACTGTCCCTTGATGAAATGTGGCATTTCTATGGCGGCGATCCACTGCGACTGATCCTACTGTATCCCGATGGTTCCAGCCGTGATGTAATTCTTGGAAGCGAACCGCTCAAAGGGCATCTGGTTCAATTTGTAATTCCTGCAAATGTGTGGCAGGCGGGTCACTGCATGGATGGTGGTCGGTATTCGCTCTTTGGCTGCACACTCGCCCCCGGCTTTACTGACGATATCTTTACCGGCGGCACACAGGCGGAGTTGCTAAAATTCTACCCGGATCGTGAAAAGGATATTTTGGTGTATGGCTTATCCGGTGGAGAGACTTCCATGCCGGAAGGATTCGCAAGTTAAGAAAGGATTATCTCATGCAGAGAATCTGGCTTCTTCTGACCATTGCAATCGCACTCATTCAGATATTCGATATCACCATTCATGCCGCGACAGATCAGTTGGAATTCCTGCGAGTCACCTCAAATATCGTGATTTTGGTATGGCTGGGATCGATGGCAGCCGGCAAACTGAAAGATAATGTTCTTGGTGTATCCATCAGTTTGGTCGGTTTGTATCTAATACTCAACTTTCTCTTTCTACTTCAGGAAGGATTCACCAACCCCGAGCAAGGCGGCGCTCCACGGACGATTCTTTTCCTATTGGTTATGTTGACGGTTGGTTTATCCGCTTTGTTGACTTTCAAACCAAACAGATAAAGGTCTCAATGCTTACTGTAAAAAGAACGGACTCAGAGAACCTCGATTTTATTTATCTCGTCAAACATCTTGACGCGGATCTTGCCGAACGGGACGGAAGTGAGCACGCATTTTACGCACAATTCAACAAGATCGACAAAATCAGATGTGTGGTTTTGGTCTATGAAGAGGAAAAACCGATCGGGTGCGGCGCGATTAAGGAATATCAGCCGGGCATCATGGAAGTCAAACGGATGTACACCCTACCCGGTCATCGCGGTAAAGGCATTGCCAGTCGGGTGCTAAATGAATTGGAAAGATGGTCAGCCGAATTAGGTTATGCAACTTGTATTTTAGAAACCGGCAAGAAGCAACCCGAAGCCATCGCGCTCTATAAAAAGAACGGGTATCAGATTATCCCCAATTACGGGCAATACGCGGAAATAGAAGATAGCATCTGCTTCGAAAAACGTGTCATCACCCACCGATAAGAAAGGAGCAATTTATTATGTCTCCCGCCCGTATGTCAAAAATTGAAGCGGCAGTGCGCATCGTCCTTGATTTCAATGAGGCTTTCAACAACCATGATGTTGATGGAATGATGACTTGGATGAGCGAGGACTGCATCTTCGAGAACACGCATCCCGCCCCGGATGGCACTCTTTACACTGGCAAAGAGGCTGTCACCCGGTTTTGGCGGGAATTCTTTCGCGAGTCACCCAATGCGCACATCGAGATCGAGGAAATATTTGGATTCGGAAACCGCTGCATTCTGCGCTGGAAATACACCTGGGGAAGTGGACACGTCCGCGGTGTGGATGTATTCAAATTGAAGGAAGGCTTGATATCGGAGAAACTGTCCTACGTTAAAGGATAGTCACGCCGAATTATCGCAGGGTCAGCCAATTGAGATCACGCAAGCCCGCCGCAAGGTCTTCGCGGAAATCCACTTCGGACATGCGCCATTCCCAATTGCCGCCAAGACGGCTTGGGAAGTTCATGCGTGCCTCGCCGCCCAGACCAAGCACATCCTGCATGGGAGCAATGGCGAAGACCGCTACCGATTTCCAGGTAGCACGGATCAAATCCCAGGCAAAGTCGTGACCATCCACGCCGAGATAGCGGCGGGCAAAATCTTTTTCAACCTCGGGGGCATCGGCATACCATCCCATAGAAGTGTTGTTATCATGCGTACCCGTGTAAGCCACGCAATTCGGGACGTAATTATGCGGCAGGAAGGGATTCTCCGGTCCGGTAAAGCCGAATTGCAGAACCTTCATGCCCGGCAGGTCGAAAGCGTTCAACAATTCGATCACATCTGGCGTGATGACACCAAGGTCTTCGGCAACAATGGGCAATCCGTCCTCAGAAGCGAGTTCCTTCTGCACCGCCTGAAAGAAATCTTCAGCCGGACCAGGAACCCAACGTCCATGCTCGGCAGTTTTATCCGAAGCGGGAATCTCATAGTAGCCCGCAAACCCACGGAAGTGGTCGAAGCGCAAAATATCCACGGTCTGCAATAATGCACGGACGCGTGAAAGCCACCAGGCATACCCATCCTTTTTGTGGATCTTCCAGTTGTAAAGCGGGTTGCCCCACAACTGCCCTGTAGTGGAAAAGAGATCCGGCGGAACCCCCGCAACCACGGTCGGGTTGCCTGCTTTATCCAGGAAGAAGAGATTGGGGTTTGCCCACACATCCGCAGAGTCGTAGGCGACAAAGATGGGGATATCGCCCATGATCTGAATCCCTTTTTCGTTGGCATAGGCGCGCAGTTTATTCCATTGACGGAAGAAAAGGAACTGATAAAACGAATGACGCAGAATATCGTCCGCCAGTTCCTTGCGGGCTTTGGCAAGCGCCGTTTTCTTGCGGGCACGCAAGGCTTCATCCCAACCGTTCCAAGAACCGCCGCCATTGGATTCCTTCAACGCCATGAACAGGGCGAAGTCGTCGAGCCAGTCGGCGTTTTCTGCACAGAACTGATCGAAAGCCTGCTGCAGCGCTGCGGGGCGGGACCGGAAGCGGTGAAACGCTTTCAGGAGCAGATCCAACTTTCTGGGGATGAACAAGCCGAAGTCCACGCGTGAAGCGGGCAGGTCTTTCATCACTTCCACTTCTTCCTCAGTCACCAATCCTTCGGCAAGCAGATCATCCGGGCTGATGAGATAGGGATTCCCCGCAAACGCGGAGAAACATTGATACGGCGAATCGCCGTAGCCAGTGGGACCCAACGGCAGGATCTGCCAGAGTTTGCAGCCGGTTGATTCAAGCCAATCGACAAAGCGATATGCCTGCGGACCAAGATCGCCAATGCCATACGGACCGGGCAGGCTGGTGGGATGAAGAAGAATACCGGAGGAACGTTTGAAAGACATAGATTATTTCACCAATGATAGATAGAGATTTAGATATTCTCGGGCTGAGGCTTCCCACGAGAAATCCTTTGCCATACCCGCGCGCTGAATCGCCTGCCATTTTTCAGGGTCTGCCATTGCTTTCATGGCTGTCTTGATCGCGCTGACCAATGACATGTGATGTGCCTTCTCGAAAACGAAACCGGTCTCATTTTGTTTGACCGTATCTTTGAGTCCGCCCACGGCGCGGACGACCGGCACGCAGCCGTAGCGCATGGCGATCATCTGGGCAAGACCACACGGTTCATACCGCGACGGCATGAGGATCATATCTGCCCCGGCATAGATCTGACGGGCGAGATTCGCATCAAACCGCAATTCGGCTTTGATCTTGTCTGGGAATTCTTCCTGCAATTTGCGGGCGGAATCTTCCAGTTTCGGATCACCCGTGCCGAGGATGACTGCCTGAAAATTGATGCGCTTCATGTTCTTGAGTGCGGTAAAGGCAAGGTCAACGCCTTTTTGAACATCCATGCGGGAGATGATCGCCAGTAACGGAACGTTCGGGTCGAGCGCGAGACCGAGCCGATCTTGCAACAATTTCTTATTGATGGCGCGTTTGTGGATCATCGTGCCATCGTAATTGACACCAATGCTTTTATCCGTGGTCGGGTCGAAGGAAATGGTGTCAATGCCGTTCAAAATACCGCTCGAGGTTTCCTTGCGGGTCTGCAAAAAAGTATTCAGCCCACAGCCAAATTCCTCGGTGAGAACTTCGCCTGCATACCCCGGCGAGACAGCAACCACGGCATCAGACGCCCACAAGCCGAGCGGCATCGGCATCACACGCGCCCATTCGGGCAAGTCGGTTTGAGCGAGGGCAATGCCATACGCGTTGAGAAGCGCACTGATGTCAGGTCCCATGAACGGCAGGTTGTGAAGTGTAACCACCCCCGCTACGTGCTTGGCACCTGCCTCCCAACGCTTGGTTAGATTTCCGTATATGCTGAGCGCCGTATGCCAATCATTGGCGTGAACGACATCCGGCTGCCAGTCGAGATGTTCGGGCAAAGCAAGCGCCGCAAGCGAGAAGAAGGTATATTTTTCGGCATCCAACTTCGCGTCAAGCGAATAGACCGAACCGCCCGAGCGGATCGGCTCCCCATTGATGAGATAAACAGGCATGCCGTTCAAAACGGCTTCGAACGCTTCCACCCCAACTTCGGTATCACCGCGTGGAATGGAAAAAACATCCAGCGGTCGCAGATTATCCGCTTTGACCGCCGAATGATACGGCAAAACAAGCCGCACATCCAACTTGATATCGTCGTTGGAAAGTGCACGCAACGCCTGCGGCAGCGACCCAGCCACATCGCCCAATCCGCCCACTTTTATGAACGGGTCGGCTTCGGCGGCGAGAAAAAGTACATTGATGGTTCTTGACATGGCTTGATTGTACTCCCGGGGCGGTCTATTCGACCACAACGCCGTCGAGATTATCCTTCGGTTCTGGATATTTCATCTTCAACCCCTTAAGGGTTTCCACCAAAACGGTCGAAATGACCAGGTCTCGATACCATTTCCGGTTTGCCGGAATGACATACCACGGAGCATGTTTGGTACTGGTCTCGTTCAATGCATCCTCGTAGGCTTGCTGGTAGTCGTCCCACAACTTCCGCTCTTCGAGGTCGCCCAAGCTGAACTTCCAATGCTTGGTCGGGTCGTCGAGACGGGCTTGCAGCCGCTCCTTCTGCTCATCCTTGCTGATGTGCAGGAAGAATTTTAAAATGGTCGTGCCATTGTCTGCCAGCATCTTTTCAAAGTCATTGATCTGTTTGTAGCGCTTCGACCAGATCGCCCGTGGAACAAGATTGCGCACCCGCACGATCAGTACATCTTCGTAATGGCTGCGGTTGAAGATGACGATCTCACCCGTGCCCGGCACAACTTTATGGATCCGCCACAGAAAATCATGTGCCAGTTCCTCCGCCGTCGGCGCCTTGAAACTCGCCACTTTCACCCCTTGCGGGTTGACACCGTCAAACACACGACGGATCGTACCGTCCTTGCCGCCCGTGTCCATTGCCTGCAACACCACAAGCACTTTATGCCTCCCCTCGGCATACAGTAACTCTTGAAGTTCCTGCAACTCCGCATTTAATTTTTGTATCGCCTTCAGACCTTTTTCCTTACCGCCATCGAAATCCCCCGTCTCGGCTGGGTCCCGCTCTGCAAGGGAGATCTTCTTCCCTGGTTCGACCAAATATCGCTTCATGAAACCTCCGAGTCTTTTAGAAAAACCTCCGAGTTTTGGACTCGGAGGTTTTGTAGGGTGCCTGATGGGTTTCGAACCCACAACATCCACATCCACAGTGTGGCGCTCTGCCATTGAGCTACAGGCACCATATTGAGCGCGCGTGATTATACACGAGACTTCACCTGTTCACAAGTCCTTTACGACCTCAAATTCAGGGCAGCAATGGCTTCGCCATCCTCGATCTCGCCCGTCTCAACAAAGCCGAGCGAAGCGTACAATTTTCGCGCCCCTTCATTGTGCGGTTCGTAACTAATTCCAACCGTCTTCACCCGCACGTCAGCACGAAAATGCTCCAGTATCCAATTCATGCCAAACCTGCCATACCCCTTGCCCTGATACTTCTCGTCCACCATTAAACGAATCACAAATCCCTGAAACTTCCGGGCATCAAAATTGTGCCCGATCATCAGAAAACCCACCGGTGTATCGCCGTCATAGATCCCGAACGGTGTCATGTCCCAATGCCCTTCACCGGGAATATCCTCACCAAACTGCGCCTCCGCGATCGAATACAGGTTCGAAGCGACGAACTCTCTTTGGTCTTCGCGAACGCTCAATTTTGAAAGTTCGCGCCAGTTATCCCTGGTAACAGGGCGGATCTCAGGCATTTAAGATCTCCAAAACGGATTGGATCACCGCTTCTTTCTTAACCTGAACCTGCTCGCCACTTACAAGGTTTTTGACAACGACCAAGCCTTTTTCCACCTCTTCCGGTCCAAGGACAAGAGCAATTTTCATCTTCATTTTGTCTGCAAACTTGAATTGTTTTGGCAGTTTCGTCGGCTCAGGGTACGACATTACATTCAAGCCCGCCGAGCGGAGTTGCGCAGTCAGTTCGAGGGAATTCATCCACAGCGATTCGTCGAAAACTGTCACCAACAGCGAAGCGGGCGACGGCACAAATTCGGGGACAAGCCCCTTCTCTTGCAGGATGATACCCATCACCACGTCGCCCATCGCAAAACCCACGCCAGAGAGCGGCTGCCCGCCCACATCGGCAAGCAAATTATCGTAGCGTCCACCGCCAAGGATGGCGCGTTTCAGCGAGCCGCTGGTCTCGAACGCTTCGAAAACCGTGCCGGTGTAATACAAAAGTCCGCGCATAATGTTCGGGTCGTATTGAACGTAATCAGAAACACCCAACGCTTCCAGCGCGGAAAAGAGGCGCGTTAATTCCTCACTTTGCTTCCACAGATCCCTATTTCCCAGAACGGATTTCAGCCCATCCAACTGCGCTTGCGACAGACCTGAATCCAGCACATACGCATCCCACTTGGCAGGTTCCATTTTTGACCGGCGATCCACCATGTTCGAGACATCGAGTCGCATTTCGGGAGCGACGCTCAGTTTATCGAACTCCGCTTCCATCAGCCTGCGATTGTTCACGAAGATCGTCGCCTGTGTCGGGTCGAGGTTGATCGAACGCAGGAAGGTTGCCGCAACCGCAATGAGTTCGGCGTCCGCCTCCGGCGAGTTTACACCCAGCATGTCGATGTTCCATTGAAAGAATTCGCGCGTGCGCCCTTTTTGAGGTTGCTCGTAACGCCAAAACGGACCGAACGACCACCAACGTACCGGGAAGGTTAATTCGCCCTGCTTTGCCGCGATCATGCGCGCCAAGCTGGGCGTCAGTTCGGGGCGAAGCGTCACCAAATCCCCGCCACGGTCTTCGAATGTGAATGACTGCTTCTTGACCAATTCTTCGCCGGATTTTGCCGCGTATAAATCGATGGTTTCGATGAACGGACCGTCGTATTCCTGATAGCCAAATGCCCGGGAAGCGGCGCGCACTTTCTCGTAGATGAAATTCCGCAACGCCATCTGCTCGGGATAAAATTCGCGTGTACCTTTGACAGTTTGTATCTTGTTCGCCATTGTTGCTCCAATGGGACGCATTCTAACATGAGAATTGAGAGGAAATGAAATTGACCAATTGCCCATTTTGCAGCCCAAATATTGCCGAAGAAAATGTTCTGCTTGAAAATCCATTTTGCCTGTTCCTGCAGCGCGAAGAACCGGTCTTGATCGGCTCGGGGCTGATCATTCCGCGAGCGCACCGGGAAACCGCTTTTGACCTGACCAAAGAGGAATGGCTGGCTATACAGGCGTTACTGTTACAAGTAAAAACCCTGATCGATGATTCTCATCACCCAGCCGGATACAACCTGGGCTGGAATTGCGGAGCGACCGCCGGGCAGGAAGTTTTCCACGCGCATCTTCATGTCATTCCCCGCTATTCGGATGAACCACTCGCAGGGAAAGGCATCCGCTATTGGCTGAAGCAAGAAGGAAATCTAAGAAAACGCTAATCAAAATTCACAAACTGAATTTTGATTTTGTTTTGGTATAATCCACACACTATCTTCAAGGAGAGACACATGGAAATTAACTATCAGGAAACCAGCAAAGATCTTCTTACTCGAATCGACATTCATGAAAAATACGGCTCGGCAAACATCGACGTTTGGACGAACGAACTCCTCCAGCCCAAGGCGGGTATGCAAATTCTCGATGTCGGCTGCGGCGCGGGTAAACTCAGCTTTTTATTCGACGACTATACCAATCGACAAGCCTCCATTACCGGCGGGGATTTTTCGGATGAACTGCTCGACAAGGCGCGCACCAAGAACAAGGAACGCGGCTCGAACATCGACTTTCAGTTTTTGGATTTCAACAAACCGTTCAATTTCGCTGACGATACCTTCGATCTGTGTACAAGTGCTTTTGCCATTTACTATGCGGCAGACTTGAAATTCACCTTCGGAGAAGCGCACCGCGTCCTCAAACCCGGTGGACGATTGTTCGTTTCCGGTCCGCTGCCGGAAAACAAGCAGATGTTCTACGACATCATCAAAGAAGCCACCAACGCGACCATTCCACCCATGCCCGGCTCCTCGCGCTTCAAGGGCGACATTTTCAACACCATTGACAGCATCTTTGCCAAGACCGAATTGCACAAGTTCGAGAACCACCTCACCTTCCCCGAAGTTGCACCTTTCATTGAGTATGTCCGCGCCTCGTTGAGCGAAGACCGCAAATTATGGACGTCCATGTTCAACGGCAAGGACGAGTACGAAGCCTTAATTGGCAAGATCCAAGCCGTGGCTCAAAAGTGGTTTGACCGTGATGGTAAATTGGTCATGACCAAAGTCGTCGGCGGCATTTTGGCGACAAAGTAAGCCCTAACACGTCAATGAGAGGATGCTCTGGGCGCCCTCTCATTGACGAGGATAATCGATGAACTTTTCCGGTAAACGTGTCCTTTTTCTCGGCGCGCATCCTGACGATATCGAGATCGGATGCGGTGCCCTGCTCCATCACATCGCCCCCAAAACGGACGTTCTGTGCGTCACGCTTTCGGACAACCAGAAAAACCCAGACCTGCAAAACGTCAAAGGGGAACACCTCCGTTCGATGAAAACCCTGGGAGTTATGGAAGACCGTGTGATCTTCGGCCCATTCGTCACGCGCATCTTTCAGGATTCGCGGCAGGAGATCCTCGAATATTTTCTGAAGCTGCGCAAAGAATTCAAACCCGACCTGATCTTCACCCATTCCAAACAGGATGTACATCAGGATCACAATACAATGACCGAGGAAGCCCTGCGCGCATTTCGCGGGATCACCGTCCTCGGCTTTGATGTGGTTCGTTCGTCCTATGGGTTCTTTCCCCATTTTCTGGTGGAGGTCACCGAAGAGGATGTGAACAAAAAGATCGAAGCACTGGCTTGTTATGATACTTATCAGGATCGCTACTACTTCAATGCCGAGTTGACCCGTTCCATCATGGTGCGGCACGGCGCTCTGGCGGAAGTCCCGTTTGCAGAGGGGTTTGATATTCTGCGGATCGTTGGCAAGTTCCACGATGACTGAGTAAAGCCCGAATGGAATTCGAGGCGCTGTTTCGCGAGTTAACCCTCAGCACAGAAATGATCCGGTCGCTGCTGGCAGGAATCGGGAAGGAGGAAGCGCGCTTCAAGCCGGACGAGGAATCCTGGTCCATCCTTGAAGTTGTCTGCCACCTATATGACGAGGAGCGCGAAGATTTCCGCGAGCACACGGATTTCATCCTCAACCGACAGCATGACGAATGGCATCCCATCGACCCGCAAGGATGGGCGACGGAGCGCAAATATAACCAGCAGGACTTTGCCGAAATGAAGGAAAAGTTCTTTAGCGAGCGTAAGAAATCGCTGGATTGGTTGCAGGAACACGCGGAAGCAAAATGGGAAACCCTGTACACGTCCCCGTTTGGCTCGATGAAAGCCGTGGATATGTTCGCGTGTTGGGTTGCGCATGATAATTTACACATCCGCCAGTTGGTTGAACTGCGACGGAAGCACATTGAACGATTGACCCATCCAATTGATATTCAATACGCCGGAGATTGGTAAAAAAACAGCCCCGCAAAATGCAGGGCTGTTTTCATTCCATTCCTTGCTAATCCCTGGGCACGCCGACTTGAAGCACACCATCCACCACCCGCACAGGATAGGCAGGGATATCCACGACGGCAGGCATTTGCACCACCTTACCCGTGCGGACATCAAACTCCGCCCCGTGACGAGGGCAGACCACGTTGAAGCCCTCCAACATGCCATCCCCCAGCGGACCGTCGTCATGCGTGCAAACATCGCCAATGGCGAAAAATTGACCGGCAATGTTGAAGATGACGATGGGTTTATCGCCCAGGTCAACGAACAGGCGCTCTCCGTTCGGTAATTCAGAGACGGGAGCAATATCCACAAATTCAGCTTTGGTTTCGTCAAATGTTGTATAGTTGAACATGGTGCTTTTTTGCAGGACACAATTTCGTCAGTTCGCTGCATCCCTATCCTCTTTTTTATTCCAACAGATCGTCGCTCGCCTCACCCAACCCGTAGACCCCCGCTTTCAGTACCTTAAGCGAAAGCAGGGCGCACTTCAGTCGCACGGGTCCCAGGTCGATACCGAGCAAATCGAGAATATCCTGTTTGTTGAGTTTTTTTACTTCCTCCAGCGATTTGCCGATGATGGACTCCATCAACAGGTCGGCAGAGGCTTGCGAGATGGCGCAACCATGACCGTCAAACCGCGCATCGATCACTTCGCCGGAAGCATCCACGCGCAAGTCGATCTGGATGTGATCCCCGCACAGCGGATTATTATCCGCAAAGGAAATATCATGCGGGTCGAGTTTTCCGCGATGGGAAGGATTCTTGTAATGCTCAATGATGACTTCACGATAGAGATCGTCCATTTCACTCGCTATCCAAACATTTTCTTGACTTTATAGATTCCGTTCACCAGCATATCCACTTCCTCTTTCGTGCTATACAAGTAGAAGGAAGCGCGGCTGGTGGCTGGGATTCCGAACTTCTCATGCAAAGGCTGGGCGCAGTGATGCCCCGCGCGGACGGCAATTCCGTCCTGATCGAGGATCTGCGCCACATCATGCGGGTGGACTCCCTCCAGCGTAAACGCCGCCACCCCGCCTTTTTTATCCGCCGAGGGACCGAATAACTTCACACCAGGAATCTCCTCAAGGCGGTCAAGCGCGTATTCGGTGATCTCATGCTCATGCGCCGCGATCCTTTCCATGCCGATGTTTTTCAGGTAATCCACAGCCGCACCAAACCCGACGGCTTCTGCAATGGCGGGCGTTCCGGCTTCGAACTTGTGCGGCAACGAATTTGCCCGAAAGGAACGCAGATTAACTTCCTTGATCATGTCACCACCGCCAAGGAACGGCGGCATGGCATCCAGCAAAACAGACTTGCCATATAGAACGCCGATGCCGGTCGGTCCGCACATTTTATGGGCAGAGAAAGCATAGAAATCCGCGTCAAGCGCCTGCACGTCCACGGTCAGATGCGGGACAGATTGCGCCCCGTCCACCAGTACGATTGCGCCAGCTGAATGCGCCATTCCGATGATCTCCGCCGCCGGGTTGATCGTGCCCAAGACATTGGACATATGTGTGAACGAGACCAGTTTCGGGGTCCGGGCGAGAAGCGTTCGATATGCTTCGAGATCAAGCACGCCATCGTCGGTCACTGGGATAAAATCCAATTCGATGCCGCGTTCCGCCTGCAACATGTGCCACGGCACGAGATTGCTATGATGCTCCATCTCGGTCAAAATGACGAGGTCGCCCGCCTTCAAGTTGGCGCGCGCCCAGGAGTAGGCGACCAGGTTGATGGATTCTGTTGTATTGCGCGTGTAAATGATCTCGCGTGAAGAAGCGGCGTTGATGAATTTGGCGATCTTCTCTCGCGCGCCTTCGTACATCGCCGTGGCTTCCTCCGCCAGCGTATGCACACCGCGATGGATGTTCGCGTTCGAGCGGCGATAATATTCGTTCATTGCTTCGATCACTTGAAGCGGCTTCTGCGAAGTGGCGGTTGAATCCAAATAGATGACGCGCCTGCCGTTCGCCGTTTCACGGTCAAGGATCGGAAAATCGTTACGAATTTCGTTTACGTTGAGGGTCATAAATCATAACAGCAGGCAGATGCTCTGTAAAAAAACCGCCTGCCATGCCTTCTAATAATCGGGGATGAAGTCTTTCTTTGCAGCAGGTTTCTTGCCAGCCACCGGACGGATATGCTCCGATGTCAGCGGATACCACAGGATGCGATCCGGAACCATCCAGCCATCGGTGAGGAATACATTCGAGCGGAACTGCACCGCCACCATTTTATTATCCACCTGCACCACAATGCCTTTGATCCAGCCGCGCACACGCTCGCGCCCTTTTTCGTGGTCGCAAAAAACTTCCACGTTGTCCCCCACTTCAAAGGCGTGCTCGGGGGTCGGCGCCTTCATGAAGGTGAACTGACTGGCCGTGCGGATGCTTACATCCGAACGGACCGGGCGCCTTCGTTCGACCACCGGGTTGACAGTGCGCTTCACGATCACAGGCGTCACCGAACGTGTCACATCCACCGGTTTGACGGCTGTTTTTTTATCAACGGGTTTCTTTTCCGCCGATTTTGCCTGCACTTTAGATTTGGTCGTCTTTAACTTCTTGTCAAGAACTTTTGCTTTTGTCTTTGCAGATGCTGCACTGCGCGTGGAACCGGACTTTACCGCCCCTTTGGTTTTCTGGGATGATTTTGTTTTCACCGTTGTTTTTCCCTTCGACGTCGACTTGGATTTCGCTTTGGATTTATTCGTCATAACTCACATCCTTCGGTTGCGAGACGCCCTCCGCCTCATTCGTACGGGATGCCTGAATCAACGTTTCAGGCATTTTCCTACTCTGACAAAGACCTGACAGGCTCTGGCAACCTGTCAGGTCTGCTACCTTACGCCATCAACTTGATTTGAATTGCCTGCTGGAAGCGCTCACGTACACCCTCAAAAGGAATACGCTGCATGATGGGGTCGAAGAAACCTTCCACCACCAACTGCTCGGCTTCCTTTTGCGGAATACCGCGGGATTTCAGATAGAACAGGGGTTCCTGCTCAAGTTTACCAACGGTTGCGCCATGTGTACAGCGCACATCGTCGGCGAGAATTTCGAGCCCAGGGATCGAGTCTGCGCGTGCCTGGTCGTCAAGGACGAGGTTGCGGTTCGCCTGGTAGCCGTCGGTCTTCTGGGCACCAGGAGCGACGTAGATCATACCCTGCCACACCGAGCGGCTCTTGCCTTTGAGTGCGCCCTTGAATAGCAGGTCACTGGTGCAGTGCGGGGCGAGGTGGTTCTGCTGGGTGTCATGGTCAAGGTGCTGGGTTCCATCCGTAAAGTAGAAGCCAGACATGCGACCCTGAGCGCCTTCGCCAGCCAAGTCCAGATCCGAGAAGTTCTTGGTCAAGCGGGAGCCCACGGCGCCGAATATCCAGTCGAGATTGCCGCCACGTTCCACACGGGCGCGTTCGTGCGAGAAGTTCCACACGTGGCGCCCCCAGGATTGCAATTCAACGAAGCGCAGGTTGGCATCTTTGCCGACATAAATTTCGACGATACCTGCATGCATGGCATGCCCCACTTCATCGGGCGAAGCGGCTTCGTGAACGTAGGTGACAGAAGCGCCATCTTCCACGTAGACGATGAGGTGAGAGAAGTGCGCGAGGTCGGATCCCGGCCCCCACAGCACGGAGTGAAGCGGCTGCTCCACCTGCACGCCCTTGGGTACATAGAGCAGAACGCCATTTTCGGAGAGCGCCGAAGCCAGCGCGGCAAACTTGCCATCTTCCGGCTTGACGATCTGACCGACCAATTTCTTGAGCAGGTCGGCATGATTTTTTTCAGCGGTACGGAAATCGGTGAAAATCACGCCTTTTTTGGCGAGGGTTTCATCCAAGTCCACATTGGAGCCGCCGGGGAGCAGAGTGATCTGTCCGCCATGCTGTTCACCGGTTAATGGCTTGAGCAGTTCTTCGGGAACGACAGGCAGGTCTTCGAAGGCACCCGCCTTGGGGAGTTTGAAATCAGAAGCGGGCAACAGACGCAGGTCGGTGCGGCGCCAGGCTTCGTCGGTGGCGACGGGGAGGGAAATCTTCTGGAAGGAGTCCCATGCCCCGGCGCGGAATGAGGCGAGTCCGTTCGCGGAGGGAACATCTGCCTGCGTAAAGTTAAATGCCTTCGCGGCAGTGTCGGCGCGTCGTCCTCGTGATACGGTTACTTTTGGTTTCTCTTGCATGTGTTTATCCGTTGAAGGGTGAAGGTTTCAGGATGCAGGTTCGCGGCGAACTTTCAACCTTGAACCTGTAACTTGCAACCAATTACCCGATGCTACCTTCCATTTGAAGTGCGATGAGGCGGTTCATTTCGACCGCGTATTCCATCGGGAGTTCTTTGACGAGCGGTTCGATGAAGCCGGAGACGACCATGGTGGTGGCTTCTTCTTCGCTAAGCCCGCGGGACATGAGATAGAAGAGTTGTTCCTCGCCCACTTTGCTGACCGAGGCTTCGTGACCGATGGTCACATCGTCTTCGTCGATCTCGATGTAGGGATAGGTGTCGGAGCGGGATTGTGGGTCGAGCAGGAGCGCATCGCAAACGACGTTGGACTTGACGCCCTTGGCACCTTTATAGACTTTGAGCAAGCCGCGATAGGAGGCGCGTCCACCGCTCTTGGAGATGGATTTGGATGTGATCTTGCTGGTGGTGTTGGGTGCGAAGTGAACCATCTTCGAACCTGCGTCTTGAATCTGACCGGCATTGGCGAATGCCATTGAAAGCATTTCGCCGTGCGCGCCGGGTTCCATCAAGTAGCAGGAGGGATACTTCATCGTAACCTTCGAGCCGATGTTGGCATCCACCCATTCGTGGGTGCCATTCTCGAAGACTTTGGCGCGCTGGGTCACAAGGTTATAGACGTTGGTCGACCAGTTCTGAATGGTCGAGTAGCGCGAGCGAGCGCCTTTCTTGACGATGATCTCGATCACGCCGGAGTGGAAGGAGTCAGTAGTATATTGAGGAGCAGTACAACCTTCCACGTAGTGGACAGAAGCGCCTTCATCTACAATGATGAGGGTGCGCTCGAACTGACCGACATTGGCAGTGTTGAGGCGGAAGTAGGCTTGCAAGGGCAAATCAACATGCACGCCTTTGGGGACGTACACAAATGAGCCTCCAGACCACACCGCAGAGTTGAGCGCAGCGAATTTGTTATCCTCGATCGGGATCACGGTGCCGAAGTATTCACGGAAAAGGTCAGGGTGCTGACGCAAGCCATCTTCAATGGAAAGGAAGATCACGCCTTTTTCTTCGAGGTGCTTCTGAATAGAGTGATAGACCATCTCCGATTCATATTGCGCACCGAGACCGGCGAGGAACTTCTGCTCGGCTTCGGGCACGCCCAACTTATCGAAGGTGCGCTTGATGTCATCGGGCACATCGTCCCAGGATTTTTCCTGTTTTTCGGTCGGCTTGACGTAGTAGTAGATATCGTCGAGGTTGAGCGATTTAAGTTCAGGTCCCCAGTTGGGCATGGGGCGCTTGAGGAAGTGATCGAGTGCCTTGAGGCGGAATTCGAGCATCCACTGTGGCTCACCCTTCATGCGCGAAATATTTTCAACCACTTCACGGCTCAAGCCTTTTTCAGACTTGAAAGAGTAGTTATCATCGCGGTCGTGAAAACCGTACTTGTACTCGCCGATTTCTTCTAATATTTTTGCATCTTCAGACATGGTATCTCCAGTGAGTAGATATTCGAGATTAGATAATTAGTAAAAAGATTTTCACTCTCTAATATCAAACATCTGCTCTTATGCAGCTTCTTCAGCCGTCTTCTCGCGCAGCCAGTCATAGCCGTGTTCTTCGAGGTGCAGGGCGAGGTCGGGTCCGCCGGATTCGACGACGCGTCCGCCCATCATGACATGCACGAACTGTGGTTTGATGTAGTTCAACAGGCGTTGATAATGCGTGATGACGAGCACCCCAAGTTCGGGTCCAGAAAGAGCGTTGACACCTTCCGAAACGACACGCAGCGCATCAATATCCAGACCGGAGTCGGTCTCGTCCAGGATGGCGAATCTTGGCTTGAGGGTTGCCATTTGCAAAATTTCAGCACGCTTCTTCTCGCCGCCAGAGAACCCGTCGTTGAGGTAGCGACCGGCAAACGTGTGGTCCATCTTGAGCATGTCCATTTTTTCTTTTAACATCTTGCGGAATTCGGGGATGGGCATGCCTTTGTCTTCGGGGTTTTCGGCGCGGCGGCGCGAGTTGATCGCTGAGCGCAGGAAGTTCGCCACAGTCACGCCGGGAATGGCAACCGGATACTGGAACGCGAGAAAAACACCCGCGCGAGAGCGTTCGTCCGGTTCCATTTCGAGGACGTTCTCGCCATCCAAGAGCACTTCTCCGCTGGTGACGGTATAGTTGGGGTGCCCCATCAGCGTATACGCTAGGGTGGACTTACCCGTCCCGTTCGGTCCCATAATGGCATGAATCTCTCCCTGCTTGATAGTGAGGGATAACCCCCTGAGGATCTCTTTATCCTCGATGCTGACATGCAGATCCTTGATCTCTAACTGCGACATTCGTTTCACTCCTACAGTTAAGCCAATGCTGGCTTTTTATTTTTTAGTCGGCGGCATTATAGCAAAGTAGAGGGGATTTGTCAATATTTATGATATTTTTCTAGTATATTCACGTCTCAATTCGATAACTATTTCAGGAACAAATCCCTAAAAAATTGCATTGACATATTAGGGTTTGTATATAAAATTACAATTATGAAAGGTGGAGATTCTTATAGACGGCGGGTATATGGTTAGCAACCTATCGACAGGATTCAGCCTTTTTCTCGAACTTAAGACCCCAATTCTCTTATTGCTTATATCAACTTGGGCAGGTGGGATTATTTCCGTTAAACTCAACTTTCTGGAAGAGCCGGGGCATATTTTCGATTACATTGGGGTATTTTTTACCGGAATTCTAGTTCTAACCGGCACAACTTTCCTTTTATCATTTCTTTCTCTGCTATCTCCAAATCTATTCCACGCTGGTTCCTTTTTTGCCTTAATCATTTCGATAATTTGGATTATCAAATACGGCAAGTTGAGGTTTGATCGTAGAAATTTCGGATACTGGCTTGGGGTTAACCTGATTTTCATTTTGCTATTGCTTATCCGCCTCCCTTATCTAAATAACATCCTCATGCCAGGGTACTCAGATTCGCCAATACACTATCAGATCATCAAGCAAATCCTAATCTCCTCAGATGTGATCCATTCAAATCTTTCCATAAAGAATATCCTTGATACCTATTATCATTTTGGGTTTCATAGCCTGACAGCCTGGCTCTCTGCAACCTCGGATGTATCAATAGACAAAGGCATGTCACTTATCGGCCAAGCCGCACTTGCTCTTGCGCCATTATCCGTGTCTTTTCTTACCTTTACAATAACAAAAAATAAGATCGGCGCTTTCTTTTCCGGCATGTTAGCCGCGTTTGGGTGGATCATGCCCGCATTTGGCATCAATTGGGGGAAATTCCCCGCATTGTTATCCTTGTCCATCCTACCAGCCATGTTAGGTCTCATTTTTCAAGCGCGAAAAGGCAATAAATATCATATTTATCTTTGCGCTTTCCTAATATTAACATTAACCGTTGTTCATACCAGAGTGTTTGTCCTTGTCCTATTGGCATTGGCTGCAATAATTGCAGCCAATGCATTAAGTCTCCCGCCAAGGAACACTTTCACAAGATCATTGATATATTCAATACTTTTTGCAATTTCAATGATGCCGTTGTTAGAAAATTTGGAAACTTTTTACAACAATGTGGCTGTTGGGGCATTTTTACTTATCCTAATGCCGTTTGCTTTCATGAACTTTCCAAATCAGACAACCGCCCTGTTTATTTTTATAACAGGAGTATGGGGCGTGAAATTGTTATCAGAGATTCCTGTAAATCCGATAACATTGCTTGATGCCCAGTTCATCAACCTAACACTTTTCATTCCATTATCGATGTTGGGTGGAGTAGCCCTGGCAGGTGGGCTGAAACACACTCCAAGAAATCTAAAGCCATTTCTATTGTTTACCGTCATCATTGTTACATGCTACAATTCACCATGGCAATCAACATTAAAACCTGATCCATGCTGCGACCTCTACACGAATGATGATAAAGTTGCGTTTGAGTGGATCCAAAGCAGCGCAAAAGAGGAGGATTTGTTCATCATCTCAACCGTCAATTATAAACAACAGCATGGGACAGACGCGGGAACCTGGATTTACGCCCTAACTGAAAAAAATGTAAATAAAAGAGTATTCGATACTAAATGGGATATAAGCACAGGCTTCCCTAATTCGTGCAATTCAGGTACAACCGACATATATATTTATATGGGCGGAAAACAATACAGTTTTCCACGCGAACAATTAATGGGTCTAAATTGGATTGAAATTGTATTCAGTCACGGGAAAGTCAGTATTTTCAAAGTCGTAAAATGCCAATAAAGATAAAGAAGGGACACCATCCATGAAACTGGAAAAATTTGAAATTGTATTCCTAATCATATCGCTTCTGGCTGGAATTGCTGCAATTAGTTCACCAGAAGATCATAGAAAAATTGTGAGAGCAGCTTCTAATAATCAATATCCGTACCCAGATCCTTATCCAGATCCTTATCCAGATCCGGGCAAGCCCAGGCTTTCTATATACCGAACATCTGGCAATCCAGTATCCTCTTCAACTATAACTTTTCAAGTCTTTTTTTCCGAGCCTGTTATTGGCGTTGACGTTAATGATTTTGTACTTTTTACGGCAGGTATTAATGGAGCGTCAATTTTAGAATTATCCCTTGGTAATATAATGGATAATGAATATTACGTTCTTGTTGATACTGGCACAGGGACAGGAACGATCAGACTTGATGTTCCTGTAACAGCAAGCATTAAAGACATGGAAGATAATAATCTAGCTGAATTGCCATATACGAACGGGGAATCATATTATGTTTTCCGTGGATATCCAGATCCAACACCACCAAGTGTTAATTCGATTGATCTGGTTTGGCTGTCTCCCACCTCCGCCTCTAGCGTGGACTTCACCATCACCTTCTCGGAGGATGTCACCGGTGTCTCCACCTCCGCCCCCTTCAACGACTTCCAGTTGGTCACCACCGGGGTCT
>ERZ761607.225-NODE-225-length-115585-cov-47.594123_pt1 | contig 115585 bp, 118 predicted proteins | sample MGYA00511164_ERZ761607 | MGnify/ENA primary metagenome ERZ761607 (study PRJEB28899, sample SAMN02445080) | bioreactor sludge metagenome | biome: EBPR sludge | place: Australia: Brisbane, Thorneside Wastewater Treatment Plant | collected 2011-06-22 ...
GATCTGTCGTCTGCGTCAGCAGACGAAGAAAGAAAACGGGGGTCAGGCCGGGAGGATCTGTCGTCTGCGTCAGCAGACGAAGAAAGAAAACGGGGGTCAGGCCGGGAGGCCTGACCAGGCAGCTGCTTGCACTTGTCTGGTCAGGCCTCCCGGCCTGACCCCCAAGTAGTTTTACCTCAACCCAAGTGGTCCAATTATCGGATGATCCCCAAAGATCTTATCTCGTGGCATTCCAACTGGAACGTCATCACTTGCTCTTTTAGTTGGTACTGGTTCTTTGGTGGGTACTTCTTCTGGAGCAGCAGCAGCCTCAATTTTAACCTCTGGTTTTGGTGTTGGAGTAGCATTCGCTAGATTCTCAATATTATCCAGAGCACTTGGATTCTCTTTAAAATCTACCTCAAGAGATGAAGGCATCTTCATCTTTAAGGTTATCCTTCTGTTTGCAGGAGCAAGGGGATCTTCTGGAACTTTTAGTTCAGTTGATGATTTGCCTACTACTGATTTAATTCTAGAAGGCTCTATTCCAAAAGTTTGAAGCATTCTTCTAGCAGCATTTGCTCTATCGGTTGATAGTTCCCAGTTTGAGTATCCGTTTGGTCTTGTTGAAAATGGTTTTGAATCAGTATGACCATGAACTTCGATCTCATTTGGAACTTTTGACAAAATCTGCCCTATTTTTTCAAATGCTTTTTGAGCTTGAGGTAGAATCTGTGCAGAGCTTTCGGCAAACATGCTTGATGTTCCATCATCCATTATCTCAATGGTCAAGCCTTCAGCATCAAGACGTAACTCAACAGCTCCAAGTAGTGCCAAGAACTCAGGTGATGTTGTCAAAGCCTCTATCTGCGTTCTGATTCCATCTAAAAGCTCTTCCTGTTTAGTAATAAATCTCTTATCAAGTGCTGGATTTCCACCAGAAGTTGGATCCTTTACGCCACCAGGCCTTGGGCCAGTTACATCTTCAGCTTCTTTACCTTTAGCAAGTGGTCCCTCCTGATAGCCTCTTTTTCTAGGACTCATAACTACGCCATCTTCTGCATCTTTTTCCTCCGGCTGAGGAGGTGCATAGGCATCTTCAAGAATTCCAGGTGCACCTGTTTCAAGTGGAGTTCCTGATCCAAGCTCAAAAACCCCTGGGCGTTTAAAATAAGAGGCGATGTTTTTCTTAGTTACTGAATCAGCGGTGTTAACAAGCCACATCACCATAAAGAACGCCATCATCGCAGTCACAAAGTCAGCGTAAGCAATCTTCCATGCTCCACCGTGGTGACCACCATGACCACCTTTTTTCTTTATGATTATTATAGGCTTTTCAGCTGAGGCCACCTGTTACCCCTTTGCTTGTTTTATAATCTCTTCCAACTCTTCAGCGGATGGTCGTATAGCTGAGGGTATAGTTTTTCTTGCAAACTCTAATGCAACCTGAGGTGGAGCGCCTCCAGCAAAAGATACTAAGCCAGCTTGAACACACTTATATAAGCCGCTTTCCTCCTTAACTGTATTTTCCATTGCTGTTCCGATCGGTCCAGCAAAGCCGTACGAAAGGTAAATACCAAGCATCGTTCCTACAAGAGCAGCAGCAACTTTTTGACCGATTACAGTCGGAGGTTGATCTAAGTATTGCATCGTTAAGATAACTCCTAATACCGCTGCAACGATACCAAATGCTGGAAGTCCGTCTGCAAGTACTTTTACTGCACTTGGCATAATGCCAGCCTCTTCATGATGAGTTTCGAGCTCTGTATCAAGCAATCGTTCTAGGTCAAAAGCGTTTACAACTCCGTCAACAAAAAGTCTTAGTGCACCTGTAAAGGTTTCCATTAGGTGATGATGGTGAGCAACTTTAGGATATTTATTAAACCTTGCTGATTCATGTGGATTCGAAAGATCTGCCTCAATTCCAAGTACGCCTTCGCGCCTCATTACGTCAAAAACGTTAGCCATCATCCCTAAGAGTTGAGTATAAAATTCTTTATTTACTCCGCTTCCTTTTAGGGTTGCTATTAGTGCAGGAATAAGACCCTTAACTGTTGATGGGCTATTGGAAGCTACAAATGAAAATAATCCTGCTCCACCGATAATAATTAATTCGCTCGGTTGCCATAGAACGCCTACGTTACCACCGTGCATCATGTATCCTCCAAGAACGGAGGCTATAGTCATTATAAGACCAATTAGAAGAAACATACCTAATCCTAGAGGTCGGATGTTTTATTGGAACTCTTAAGTGATTTTCGTAGAATGACGTTTTAAATACCCAGCGATAATGAATTATCGCTTAGGTACATGATATTTCTGGCCTGTTTTCTGACGAAAACAGCGCATTTACACCCTTAGCTATTTCTACTGCAGCCTCAGCGTAACTGTTAGTACTTTCAATGCTTTTTACATTCATGCAGCTCTTTTTTAGCTCCTCTACACCAGGCATATCTTTGCCATCTGTTGGAAAAACCACCAATAAGTCTGGCTTGCAGATTGATAGGAGCACTTTTGCTTCACTTTCTGATGAAACTCCATACTCAAGGATTAAAATATTATTTCTTTCTACTTTGAAAAGAGCTCTTAAAATTGCAGTAAAAATAATTTTAGCCTTAGATGATGTTAAAAATACATTTATACCTAAAATCGAAAATGGAAGCCCCGAAGCTGTGTTATGAGAGAGCACACCTCCTCTGACCTTTCTTCCTTCTGATTCTAAGTAATCTCTAATCACTCTTTTCGCTGTAGTTTTTCCATGAGTCCCTGCTATTCCAACAACGAAAGGTTTGTTCCGTTTAATGAAAATTTTGGCTAAGAGTTGAAGAATGCTCATCTTTGCATTTTGCGGCTTAGGTGGCTTTGGTTTGAAACTTTTCTTATCAAGATAATTCGCGATTCGTTCCATCCCCTCGTCGATCGCTTCGGGGGTTCTGCCATAAGAAATACGAAAATGACCTTCTCCACTTGATCCAAAAGCAATGCCTGGCACTACTGCAACTTTTGCTTCATTTAAAAGTCTTTCACAAAATGCCCTACTATCTCTTGAAAACTCGACAGAGTCTTTAATTCTAGGAAAAACAAAATAGGCAGCCTGTGGGGTTTGGTAATCTAAATAAGCAGATAATGAATCTAGCCACTTGATCATCCTATCTCTTCTTGACCTAAACTCACTTTGGAATTTTTTAACATCATCTTTGCCATATTTTAATGCAGCCAAAGCTGCATACTGTGAGACAACCGGCGCACAGGTCACCATCGCGTCGTGATATTTAAGAACATTAGAAATTCTTGCCTTATCGCTATGAACGAATCCAACCCGCCAGCCAGTCATGGCATATGATTTTGAAAACGAACATACCCTTATTACTCTATCTTTAGAGAATGAGGCTGGTGTTTGGTGAATATGATCATTGTAGTAAAACTGATCATAAACCTCGTCTGATATAATTATTAGATTGTGCTTTTCAGCTAATTCTACCAGTTCCTTTAGGGCTGATGATGAATATATTGTTCCGGTAGGGTTGTTAGGATTAGAGATTAGAATTGCTCTAGTCTTTGGAGTAATCGCATCAGATATAAGTTCTAACGAAAAATCAAAATTTCTATCTTCATCAAGTGGAACAAATTTAGGAATTCCACGAGCAAGCTTTACAGCTCCTTGGTAAGAGGCATAGCTGGGGGATGGAATTATAACATTATCGCCTGGTGCTAAAATTGAAAGTAAAGATGCCGATATAGCTTCGATACTTCCGACCGTAATGATAATCTCAGAATCTGGATCGTATTTCAGAGGAGATAATGAAAGAGCGATCTCTTCTCTAAGAATCTGAAGTCCAGTTGTAAGCGAATATCTGTCACAAGCACCAGTTAGAAGCTGTTCCGAAACGAACTGTTTTATCACGCTTGGGGTGTCGAAGCTTGGGATTCCTTGGGCAAGTGAAACCACTCCAGGAATTTTAGACGCAGCTAATTCGACTGCTTTAATTGGACTCAGTTCCATGCTCAGGGACTATACCAGGTAATGTGAATGGAGATGGGGCAGGCTCAGAGAGAGGTGGAATTTTAGTTGGTAAAACTGTGGCCAGTGGTTTAGCTATTGTAGGAAGTACTAATGGTTTTGGAGTTTTAGTGGCTTTTGGTTTTTTAGTAGGTTTAGGAGCTTTTGTTGGTTTTATTTTTTTCTGCTCACGTTCCATTTTTTTTATTAGCTTTGGATCGGTTATAGGAGTAGGGGTTGGGGGTAGAACCTGGTCTCGGTATTTAGGCGGCACTTCGCTAATGCTATCTACGAATATAATATTACCTGCAGAATCGATGTATCTGAATCGTTGCGCAAGGCAAAGTGAGGTAAGTAGAATTATGATTGAAACTTTGAGCATTTTTTAATTCTACCGAGAATAACGTTCTTTCGAAAGTTGGCATAGTGATTGCTTTTAACTGATGTAGACAATCAGCCATCAAGGAGGAGCGATGATTGATAATATTGATAAGACCAATACAGATCTTAAGTTAAATCAAGGGGTTCAGCCACCGAAACCAACCGAAGGCGTGGGTGATTTTGCAGCCTATGTTCAGGCACTTTTAAAGGTAGAAAAGGCAAATAATGTTAATGAAGAGGAACTCTTTGCCTCTGTTATTCAGGAACGATTGAAGGTTCTTTTTGGTGATGAAGCTGCTGGTAAATATAAAGAAGCTTTAGATAAAGAAGTTGCGGCTAAAACGAGGGCGGATGGATATATATTCTGGGAAGATGCCGCAAAAAATGCCCTTAAATCAATCAGAGATGCTGAAGTTATAAGCAAAGAAGATGCAGACAAAGTTTACTCTGAAGCTTTCGCAGCTTCGCAGCTAGATGACAATATCGATGCCCTTTACGATGGTCGGGGTGGAGAGGGAGATGAAACTATAGCATTTCTCGAGATAAATCAGGCATTAGAAAAGGCCAGAGAGAAGATTGAATCATTTGCAAAAGAAGCAGCTAAGATGAGAGAGCTTGATGGAATTACTCCAGCTTCCGGGGCTATTCCAGGTGGTTCTGGAAATCCATTAGATGGTGCTGAAGGATTCTTATTTAAACCTATCTCTGAAACCAGAGGAACACTTGTTGTTCTTCTTCCAAAAGAGATGACTGGCAACATCGAGTCACTAGTACTTAAGAGCTTAACTGGTGAGGAGATAGAGAAGGGCTCCTTTAGTAGTGTAGCGAATGGAGATAGGGAGCATTTTCGATTTACGAAACCAGGAGCAGAGTATCCGAAGGATCTAGTTGTTGAGGTTAAACTAAAGGACGGTAACGTTAAGACTTACAGTATACCAGATCCAAGTCAGAGGTATGATTGAAAAGTTTTTTGGGGCCGGGAGGCCTGACCAATGCCACTTACCTTCATGGCGTAAGTGTATAATTTAATTTGGTAAAACTTAAGGACGCAGAGGTCTCAGAGTTACGCAGAGTAGTTTGTTTTGGATAACTCTGTGAAACTCTGAGCACTCTGTGTTCAAAAATCAGTTATCAAGCACTGATAATTTAGAATTGAATGTAAGTGGCATTGGGAGGCCTGACCAGACAGATGCTAGCAGTTGCCTGGTCAGGCCTCCCGGCCTGACCCCCAAGTATCCTGACCCCCAAAACTCACAACATCTCCTTTAACTCTCCAAGCTTTGCTTTATCCAGCACTAGCCAGACGAAATCTTTTGCTTTAAGAACGAAGTCGGCCTGAGGAGATAAGACCCGCTCACCACCTCTTTCAACACCAACAATTACTGCTCTAATCTGAGATGAAAGATTTAAAGAGCTGATAGTCTGATTGTCCCATTTTGATCCTTTCTCTACCTTTATAGAGGTGAGCTCAAATAACGGCTCGTCTGTGGGAGAGTGTATATCAGTGCCAGAGACGAACTGATCAAAAAGGGCAGCTTCATTGTCAGTCCCTAGAATGAGAACTGAATCTCCAGGGAGTAGTCTAGTATCTCCTGATGGGGCTACGATCTGTTTATTGCCACGTTTAAGCATGATGATATTAATTCCAAACCGGTTCCTGACATCGAGCTCAGAAAGAGTTTTTTCAACTGCTTCACAATTTGCACTCACTTTTACGCTCGTGAGATGCTCATCCCATGGGCCTAAGGAAACCTCAGATTGAATCTCACCTAAGACATGTTTAGGAGAAAGTTGTCTAAATAACCAGAGGTTTACATCTTGTAACTTTGACCGGAAGGCTATTAATAAAACTCCTATCAGTGCAGCAACTGGGATTAAGCTACGCCAGTCCGGGATTAGCTGATGACTCAAGAAAGAATAAACTAGAACGGTAAGTATGCTATAAAGTATGTTGGGCAGAAATGAGTAACGTTGGCCGGGGTCTCCTTCTTTTATTCTGCTTGCGCGAATCATCATCCACAAAAAAGGCGATGAAAGTAATGAGGCTAGAAATAGTAATCCAAAATCCTGAATCCATCCTGTGTCATCACCTTGAAGCAAGCTTACTACAGTAAAGATTGCAAAAACTAGGAGTCCATTAAAGCTGAAAGTGATCAGAGCTTTAAGTTTCTCTTTCGCTGTTAAGTTTGATTCTTGAAGATGGGCTAAAGAGTAATAATACTGGGAAAGGGACGTTTTTATTTTTTTTGGTAGGCGCTTCTCTACTTTCTTGGAAATTGTAGGGCCCCAGAATACCATTATTGGAGTAAATAAGGTTGTGATTATCGCAGAAGAAATAATTATTGCATTCCACTCCGAATCAAGTACTCCCATAGAAACCGCAAGAGCTGCCAGAATGATTGAAAATTCTCCTATCTGACAAAGCAAGAATCCTGACTTTATAGAATCAGTTAAGTGCTTACCAACAAGAATTCCTGAGATGACCACAAGGGCACTTTTACCAACAATAATAAGAATTGTAATTGCTAATATTAAGGTGAAATTCTCTATTACAAGAGAAGGGACAACTAACATTCCCATTGCTACGAAGAATAGCGCGGCAAATAGATCTCTTACGGGTCGTGTTAGATGCTCTATCCGCTCATGTACAGAGGACTCGGCTAAAATGGAACCCGTAAGAAATGCTGTTAAAGCTGATGAGATGCCAACAAAAGAGGTTGCATATATAGCTCCTAAGCACAGTCCTATTGATCCAATTAAAAGCACTTCGTCTGTCAAAAGTTTTTTTATTCTCTCAATAATAGATGGAACTAGAATAGTTCCAAGAAAGATCCATAGTACGCTGACCCCGAGAATTTTACTCAATTCGGTTACTACTGAGCCTTGATTTGAGCCAGCAATCATGGGTAATAGAAGAAGAATTATAATTGCAAAGAGATCTTCAACGATCAGTACCGCAATCGCTATCTGTGCAAAGACAAATGATTGAAGCCTTTTCTCTTGGACAATTTTTACAATCACTCCAGTCGATGACATAGACACTAGTGCCCCAAGAGTTAGGCATGCCGACTCTGGAAGCCATAATAAAGTACCAAAAAGGGCTCCAAGAATTATCATCCCTCCTGTCGCGAGTATTCCTATCAAAATTGGAGCTGGCCCTAGAGAGATTAATTTTCTAAAACTAAATTCGAGTCCTATCCCGAATATCAGAAATATGAGACCAATTTCCGCCATCACCTGAATGTGGTGAGGGTCTAGAACTGTCGGAAGAAGTCCAATCTGAGGACCTACAGCTAGTCCTGCTAAGATATATGCAATAATAAGAGGAATTCTTAATTTCTGTGCAACTATAACAACAGCGCCAGCTGTTGCTAATGTTAAGCTAAGATCCTGAACAAATGGCGGTAGAGGCGCTGCCATCTAAACCCTGCGCGAAACAGTTTTGAGCTTAAAAAGCTCAAAACTGCGAGAGCATGGCAGGGCGAGCGTGGGCTTGGCGAAGCCAAAACACGCCGTAGAAAATATTGCTTCGTTTGCCCTGAATCTTTCTATACTCAAAGCTGAACTGCGTTTGAACTGTCTCATCATGGCTTCAATGTTTTCCCGGGAAAAGTTCATCACTCTAACATCACCAGGGTTCATTCCAGTAGGACATTCACCAACATGTTTACCGGAGCCATTTAGGGTTTGTGTGCCATCATCTGAAGTTACTTTTATATTGCTTGTAAAGAAACTATCTCCACTAAAGTTCATAGTAGATATTATATTTGCCTTTCTACCACCCTCAAGACATGTAGTTTCGGTTGTAAATGTGTCACCAGATCGACTGAACCTTGGAGTTTCGCAACTTCCCATATCTTTCTGTGAGCTTTGAAGCAATTTGTTCTGAGTTGTCTCATCGATGCAGTAGGTGGATTTAATTGGGAACTTCATCTCTGGGATATTCATCGAGAGCTCCCATCCACCGGGTTTCATTTTCGGGAACTTGTCGGTTCCAAAGACGGTAAGAGGTAATAAGATTAAAGATATCAATAACTTCATGATATTAGGACATTAAACCAAATAACAGTTATATGCCAAGGTACAGTATCAGAGTTTAGGTAAAGTTCGTAGGTCGGATCGCCGATATCATAAGAGGTGAAATCAATTATTCCAGCCATTGCCTCTGGGATCGCAATTCTGTTTGCGTTTAGAGCTTATTTTCAAAGGAGCCAAGGCTTATTGATAAGACAACGTTCTGACATGATTTCTGCACTTGGAGAGCATGCAATGGTTTTTGTTTGTAATCGGAGCCTTGTGGTAACTCATGCTAACAAGTTGCTTCAGAACCTATTAGACTGTGATCCTATCGGGACACCTTTTACAAGATACTTTAGAGAGCCCTGGTTTTTAGAAACACTTGAAAAGATCTTCTCCTCTGGTGAGTCTTGGAGGGGGGAGCTTAAAGTAAAGGAGTTTTGGGTTGAGCTGTCACTGGTTCCGCATAGAGATCCTAGTGGAAAGATTAAAGGCTTAATTGGTATCGGTACAGATATTACAAACCTAAAACTAGCTTTAGAGGCAAAGACAAGATTTTTAGCTAATATGTCTCACGAAATAAGAACTCCATTAAATGGAATCTTAGGCAATGCAGAATTACTTTTAATGACTGAGCTTTCATTGGAGCAGAAGGATTTTGCTGAGACCATAAGTAACTCTTCTGTTACCTTGCTTGCTGTAATTAACGACATACTTGAGATTTCAAGGATAGAATCAGGAAAAACAGTGATTATTGATCAGGCCTTTGAAGTGGAGAAGACCTTATTAAGGGTAGTGAAGCTTCTAATGCCCCTTGCTGACAGAAAGGGAGTAAAACTATCTCTAGAGATCAAGGGAGATAAATCTATTGTTGGAGATGAACACAGACTTTCTCAGGTGATAAGTAATCTTATTGGTAATGCAATAAAATTCACCTCAAGGGGAGGTAGTGTGCTTCTTAGATCTGAGTGTGATTCTGAGAGGCTTGAAATCCAGGTAATCGATTCTGGAATAGGCATTTCAGAGGATAAGTTACAGGAGATATTTCTCCCATTCTGTCAGGAAGAAAGCTCTACAAGCAGAAGATATGGAGGAACGGGATTAGGGTTAACGATCGCTGCAGAACTTGTCAAACTGATGGGTGGCGAACTTAAGGTAAAAAGTAAAAAGGGAGAAGGATCCGAATTTTGGTTTTCAATTCCCGTGATGAAGGGAGAGCCGGAGCAGATTAAGGAAGTAGTCAAAAGCAATGATGGTGAATCTTTAAAAGTATTGATTGCTGAGGATAATCTAATAAATAAAAGATTGATTGCAAATCTATTAGATAAGTTTGGCCATAAACCCATCGTTGTTAGCTCAGGACTAGAAGCTGTCGAATCGATGAGTGGTGATGTAGATATTATATTAATGGATATACAAATGCCTGAGATGGATGGTTATCAAGCGACTGAGGAGATCCGAAAAATCTATCCTGATATTCCAATTATCGCCATGACTGCTCATGCAATGGCAGAAGATAAGAAAAAATGCATTGAAGCTGGAATGAATGATTTTTTGGCTAAACCATTCAAAGCCGAAGAAGTTAGATCTTTACTTTCGAAATATCAGTCAGCTAAGTAATAATTGAGTTGAGTTTGAAACGCAGAGGCCGCAGAGTTTCACAGAGTAAATACTCTGCGTAACTCTGAGACCTCTGTGTTTAAATTTTATTACAAACACACGCAAAGTCACAAACCTGCAAATACTCCTAAAAATATCGGAACAGAATAATCACCTTCAATCGAAGCTCCTCCCTCAATATACATCTGTGAGCTACCCCCACCGTCTAAGTTTAGAGCTTCAACGCAGTCAAGTTTTTTAAATTGATCAGATAGCCACTCTAGAGACGTTCCAAATATTCCGCTTCGTACAAGATAGAAAACAGCATCTCCCTGTTTGTCTACGCAAACCCCAGATTGTTTTCTTGATGATAGTGGATGTACTCCTTCAACCAAGTTGCCCTTTGAAAAAAGTCTTGGCCCTGCTTGAATAGCCTCAAGAGCTGATTTGAGGGAAAGATTTTTTCTTCCTGATATGAAAAAACCATCCTTAGTTTTAGCGAAGATCCCTGTTAGGGTGTTGCCTCCTGCATGAAGATTTTGAAGGGCAAGTCCTCTGGTTATTAGGAGACCTAGTGGCTTATTATTTTCATCAAAGAAAGAGGCGTTGATGCAAACTACTGCCTTAGAGAGTTTACATATCTGAGAGGCAGTAGCTTTGTTTAGAGCAAAATCTATAGTTCTTAGTACTTTAACCTCCATTGTTTTTGGAATTTTCACATATGTGATTTCGCTGCTAAAAAAACCACTTGATCCAAAACTACCTGATTCTTGAGCAGATACTGAAATAGATAGTAGTAGAATAGCAAAGACTCTCACGAAGGGGACTAGTCTAGCAGAAAAAAAAAGGCCGGCCACTCTCGAAAAGCAGCCGACCCAGCGCAGTAGTGTCCCTGTGTATTCCACAAGGATTTGTCCAGGCCCAATTGTTTCTTGGGGGCAACGACTAAGCCTGACACTAGGCTATTGAGCAAATGGAGTGCCAAGTGCCAAATGTAATTAGCTGACCCTTATAGGGCTATTTGGGGTATTATCCGGAAAATTTTGCCTAATCGGTGACAGCAACTTGGCAAGTTTTGATTCATTATAGGCTTCCATTTTTAAGTGAGTTTGTTATTAATGGAGGGTGGAGAAGGGAAGCTTAGTTGAGAGGGTTCACGAGTTATTAATTAAAAGCAGAAAAGCGGTAAGGCTATACACATCGATGGGCAAGGGGAGCCAGGCCTCAGATTCCCAGATAGCCGAATGGAGAGATGCAAATCAAACACTGGTACGAGAATTAACTGATCTTTTAGCTTCCCCTCAAACAAAAACAGTTGGGCCAGGGCTATACCGTATAAGAGAGATTTTTTTATCATCCTGGAAAGACTCTGAGGATGAGCTCAAAAAGAGACATTTCGAATTAACCCGAGCCGCTGAAAATGGGGACTATATAAAGTCATCATTACTAGCACAGGAGTTAGTAGTTCTTAAAGCAAGAACTCAAGCATCCCAAGCTGCTGCTCATGAAGTAGGGCAGATTATTGAAAAATCAAAAGTTCCAGCTCCGCCAATTCAACTTGTTTCTGAGGTAAAACCAGGTGGAAAAGTTATCGAGTTTCCAAAAAGGGCTGTTGGGTGACGCGGTCATTCTGTGTGATCATGAAAATAACCTAGATAGAACATTAAATTAGATCGATAATAGAGGTCATGGAACCTCTCACAGCAGACAGAAAAGCCTTACAGATAAACCTAGATCAAAGATTTTTCGGAACATTTGCAGAGATCGGTGCAGGTCAGGAGGTAGCGAGACACTTTTTTAGGGTTGGGGGAGCAGCAGGGACTATAGCTAAAACGATATCAGCCTATGACATGACTTTTAGTGACAGTATATACGGACGGGTTGGAAGGTACGTCTCAAAAGAACGTCTCGGGAACATGCTGGATCATGAATATCTTTTGTTACTTGAGCGATTATCGTCGAAGCGTGGCTCTGACACAGCTTTTTTTGTTTTTGCAAATACTGTAGCAGCAAGAAGTTTTCAGGGAGCAAACGAAAGTCATGGATGGCTAGGAGTTAGATTCCAAAGTTCTCCACTTAGTCAGCCTAATAATATAATTATCCATGTAAGGATGAAGGATAGGGATAATCTTCTTCAGCAACAGGCTTTAGGTATTATAGGAGTAAATCTTTTGTATGGAGCCCTATATCTTAGAGATAATCCTGATAAGTTCGTAGAAAGTCTACTTGACGAACTCTCAATTGATAGAATTGAAGTTGATATGATTGAGTTCTCAGGGCCTGAGATGTCGCATGTTGATAATAGACTTATGAGCTTGAAGCTTCTTCAGCATGAATTAACAGAGGCTATTATGTTCTCTCCTGATGGAAGAGTGCTTCAACCTTCTGAGGTTCTTTATAAAAGGCCCATACTAGTTCAAAGGGGAAGTTTTAGACCGGTAACCCACGTCAATGTTGATATGTTAAACGGTGCGCTTGATCAGTTTTTGGCTATACCCTCTGTGAAAGAAAAAGATCCGGTAATTTTATTTGAAATTACTCTAAAAAATTTATTAGCCTCTGGCTCCTTTGATGATACTGACTTTATTGCAAGAGCTGATACTTTAAGCTCACTTGGCCATACTGTTCTAATCTCAGATTATTCCGAGTATCACAGACTAACCCGTTACTTTAGAAGATATACCCATGAGATGCTTGGAATGGCGATGGGAATAAATTCACTTCTTCAGATTTTTAACGAGAAATTTTATTCGAACCTTGAAGGTGGAATCCTTGAAGCGTTAGGCAGATTGTTTGCAGCCTCAGTCAAGCTTTACGTTTATCCGATGTCTAGAGATGCATATACCAGATATCTTGCTACGATCGATGATAGAGAACTTATAGCAGAGCATCACGAACTGCCAGATCTAGTAACTGCCCAGGATGTTAGAGTGCTTCCACATTTAAAATATCTTTATATGCATCTTCTTAGTTCTGGTAACATTGAAGCCATTCAAAAATTCTCCCCAGAGCATTTTACTATTTTTTCCAGGGATATTTTACAAAAAATCAGGGATGGAGATAGTGAATGGGAGAAGAGCGTTCCTACATCTGCAGCTAAGATCATCAAAGAGAGAAACATGTTTAAGTAGAGGGATGAGTAGGGGCTCTTTTAAAGATCCTGATTTGCTTATTGACATACGATTCAAAAAAAGTTGTCTGTTTTTGAATCATGCTCCAGAAAGCACTTAACTTAGCAAAATCAAATAGCTTTTTCCTTTTCGGGGCTAAGAGGGTCGCTTAGCCCGAACTTTTTAAGCAGTTACGAGAAATCAAATAATTATTTACAAGAATCGACATTTTTAGTACAATTAGTAATTAAAAATCGACATTTATAATAATCAGACTAATTAAAAGTATAGATTTATGTTTAATCGACGACAACTTGCTGATATTACTAATTTTATAGAAGGAGAAAATCGAAACGTTTTATTAGTTGAAGGTGCTCGTCAAGTTGGCAAGACTACAATAGTAGAAGCGGCAATTAAGGATAGCCCCCTCGCTGTAAGGATTAATCTTGAAAAAGATCTGTCGGCCTTACGGGCGATCGATGAGGCCAAAACATTTAAAGAATTAGAGCTACTTTTAAAAAATGATTACGGCTTAAAGGATGAACCTGGCCATCTTCTGTTTATTGATGAAGCGCAGGAAAGCGAAAAGCTTGGCGCCTTCATCAGGAGCTTTAAGGAGGATTGGCGACATTGTAAGGTAATTTTAACAGGGTCAAGTATGAGCCGAATTTTCAGGGACAATCAACGGATCCCGGTAGGTCGCTATACTTCAATTTTAATTACGCCATTAACATTTGGTGAATTTTTAGAAGCTTTTAAAAAAGATGCACTGTTGGAAGAACTCGAGGGATTCAAGAAAAATCCATTAAAAAATAAAATATCAGATCTTACCCATCAGCTTTTACTTAAAGAGCTGGATATTTATCTTAAAATTGGAGGACTGCCGGAAGTAATTAATAGTTATATTGAAAAAATACCATGGGCTAAGATTCTTACAGATATTTTCTTGTCGCAGGTAGAAGATTTCATCAGAAAAACTGAATACAAAAACCGTGAGATCTTTATTCAGGCGTTGAAAGGGGTGGCAAATAACCTGGGATATTCATCAAAATATACACATCTTGCCGATAAGCTTGCTCTGGCCAGAAATTTATCCAGTGTGCTTAATGCTTGGAAATTAACCTATGAAATTGAGCAAAAAGGAAATTCAACAACAAGTACGTTTTATCCAAAAAGGTACCTGTATGACACAGGTATCGCTCAATATTTAAGGCAGATGCCATTTCCAGATATATCAGTACTACCGGGGCAAACCAGTGCTCAGCGCACTCCATTGGGTGGCCTGATCGAAAATGCTTTGCTACTGGAAATTATCTCCTGTCCTGGTTTGCTATCAATCAGTGGATGGAAAAGTGGTAGTCAGGGCAGCACGGAGCTTGATTTCGTTATTAAAACTGAAAATACCCTTATCCCAGTTGAGTGTAAGGCAAGCTTAAAATTGTCCAGGAAGCACCTTTATGCATTAGAAGCCTATAACCAGGTTGCAGGTTTAAATAAAGGCATTCTAGTTTCACTTGCACCATTTGAAGTAGTTTCGGCAGACAATAGAATAATTTACAACCTGCCTCTGTATTCGGTTGATCTGGGGATTTTGGAGAAGTTGGTAGATTGAATCGAGTGTTTTGCCAGAAAATCAGCACCGATCGAGGTTCCAACTTTTAATAATCTAAAGAGGGCGCAGCCAAGCTGCCTAATCTCCCTCAGATCTCAAGGTTAGCTAAAGTTCTGGTTCCGTCTTTTTTAAAACGTATCAAAGCCTGATGCACAATAAACAATGGAAGCAGCGCACATTTTTTTCTAAGATCAATAATATTTCCAAGTTGCTCAAGAAGGTTCTCTGATGAGATAGAAAGAGCTTCTTCAATTGATTTTCCTGTTAGCTCTTCAGATAAAATACTAGACGATGCCTTACTAATGGCACATCCTTTAGACTGAAAACCAACCTCCCTAATAATATTATCTTCAATTAAAAGATTAAAACTAACCTGATCTCCACAGTGAGGATTTCCGCCATCAGCAGATAGAGTGGGAGAGGGGAGTACCCGGTAGTTCTTAGGTCTTTTGTAGTGATCAAGAATAATCTCTGTATATATATCGCCGGGGTCCATATTCTAACTGAAAATCCTTATAACATCTCTTAAGCCTGAACAAAGAGCATCAATATCACTCTTGGTATTATAAATATGAACACTGACTCTGGTTAGTGAATCAATCCCCATTCTTCTCATTAATGGCTGGGCACAGTGTTGACCAGATCTCACACATACACCTCTTGAGCTTAATATCTGGGAGACATCGTGAGAGTGAATCTCATCAATACTAAATGAAACGAGTCCAGCTCTTTGATTTTTAGGACCATAGATTTTTAAGTTTGGAATCTCCTTTAATGAATCAATCAGGTAGTTTGTTAGATCTGATTTGTACTTTCTTATGTTTTCCATGCCAATATTAGCGAGGTAATCTGTAGCCGCTGCTAACCCAATAGCATCGCCAATTGATTGCGTGCCTGCTTCAAATTTTCTAGGAGGCTTACTAAATATAGTATAGGCTTCGGTCACATCAAAGATCATATCCCCTCCAAAAATAAAAGGAGGTAAGCTCTCTAGCTCAGTAAGTTTTCCATAAAGGCAACCTATTCCATTTGGACCAAAGAGTTTGTGACCGGAGAAAGCATAAAAATCTACAGGAAGCTCCGATAGGTTAACCAAGGAATGTGGCACCATCTGTGTTCCATCAATAACCACTTTAGCTCCTGCATCTCTAGCAAGTCTTCCTAAGCGCTCAATTGGTAAAATCGTGCCCAACACATGAGAGCAGTGAGTTAGTGCTACAACTTTTGGCCCTCGCTCAAGGATTTTAATAAAAAAACTTTCATCAATATTACCTTCCAGATCTGCTGGTATAATCTCAAGCTTAAAGCCAAATCTTTGTGAAAGCTGCTGCCATGGAACAAAGTTTGAATGATGTTCCAGTATAGAAATCGCTACCAGGTCGCCTGGTGTTAAACTACTCGATAATCCATAGGCAACAAGATTTAAGGACTCGGTTGCATTTTTTGTGAATATTAGATCTCCATCTTGAGCTACCCCAAGGAATTTTTTTATCGAGTTTCTAGCCTCGTCCCATTTTTTAGTTGCTTCAAATGAAAGTGAATAGCTGCCTCGGTTAATGTTAGAGCAGCTTGTTTCATAAAACTCTCTTAAAGATTCAATAACACAACTTGGCTTTTGTGTTGTTGCAGCACTGTCAAGGTAAACTAGCTCAGGTTTTTTGCTGAATATTGGAAAATCTAGTTTAATGTTCTTCAAGACCTCTGCATACTACCAGAAAAGCCTCTCAATTTATAACCGTTCAAGGTGTTGGGGTTTTTGTCAGGGATTACAAAGTTTTAGTGCTAATAAGCTTGGTCTTTTAGGCGATTCTTGTGGCCAAAGCCTAGTCAGCCTTGCAGACTTTTTTGGACGGTAACTTGTTGTCACCCCCGATTTGCTCTACAAATCGACCCCTGAGGGGTTTGTTTGGACTCAGCTAACCTATGAATCCTACGACTACGTTAATTTAAAAATTAAAAATAAAATTAGAAAATATTGGTGCACCGCAACTTTTAATCAAACCTATTTGTTTAATAAATCAAGTACTTTAATAACGTCAACTCTCACTCGGTTAAACTAGATCGGAGTTGGGTGGAGGATTTTTGGGAGAGGATTTTTGGGAACAAATTTTTTTGGGCTGAGGGAATTAATTTGATCCCAATTTTCATCCTATCCCGAGATCTCCTATGATTCTCTTGTGAAATCAAAAGATGAAATTGAATCCATTTCGGAGCGTCCCCAAACCCTGGGAGAAGAGATCGCCAACTCTATCAGCCACGGGGTAGGAGCCTTTTTAGCAATTGCCGCTATCCCGGTTTTTTTATACTCGAAGTGGGATCAAAGTTATTGGTCGTTCGTTGGGGCTGCTATCTTTTCAGTTACGGCCCTGCTTCTATACACAGCATCCACACTATTTCATGCTCTTGCCAGGAACCGAGCTAAGAAAGTTTTCCAAATTCTTGATCACAGCGCGATATATTTACTTATAGCAGGTACCTATACTCCCTTTGCCCTCGGCCCACTCCGCGGTAATTGGGGATGGCCCCTATTTATAGTTTTATGGTCGCTCGCCATCCTAGGAGTCATAATCAAATCTCTCGGCGGAATTCGTTACAACAAGCTTTCCACAGCAGTATATTTACTTATGGGCTGGATGATCCTCTTTGTTATTAAACCGGCCTGGAGTTTAATTCCTCACGAGGGTTTGTTCTGGCTCTTAATGGGCGGCCTCGCATATACCATCGGTGTGGTATTTTTTGTGTTTGAGCGTAGAAAGTATTTTCATTTCCTCTGGCATATAGCAGTTATGGCGGGGACTATATGTCATTTTTTTGCAGTGCTCTGGTATGCCACTTAACATCCTAATGATTCTAAGAGTAAAGGTATGGAAATAATTCCATGCATTTACGCAAACCAAGTCCCAAGAGGGCAGACTTTTAATGGATATCCTCGCTAATTTAGAGCCCTATGCAAATTTTTTCTTATCTAAACTTAATGTGCATGGGTGAATTTAAAGATTAGCTTTTAGGTCTATTGCTTCTAAATTTAATATATATTGTAATAAAAGATGTAAATGTCCTTTGACAGGATATAAATAAACTACCAATTTTTTGGAGGTTTTCATGGATGAAAAGAATGATGACGAGATTCCTGCGATACAAAAGCTTTTCGATCGGCCATTCTTGCTTTTAATAGCAGGAATTCTAGTAATGCTTGTTTTTTACACACTATGGGGAATTTGGGAGATTTTTAAGATGCCCCAGGCACCCCTCCCTTAAAAAAGGAATATACTCATGAGTAGCGAAAGAATACATTCTGGATTGGTATCACCTGAAGGAAGATGGTGGACTGATGTTCCAAAGCAAGAGAAATTCTGGATAACTTTATCTTTTATCTGGTGCTTAATCCTGTTTGCTATGATGCCTCTGTGGCATATTAGGGGAGGTCAAAACGTTTCAGGTATACGTCATAAGGTTGATCCTACCGATTATGTAAATAGAGTAGAGCGCTTCATTCAAGAGTATGGAACAGGAGAGAAACAAGGTGGCCCCTGGAACATTCCGGTCGTTGCTCCACCGCCAGGGGCGCATGTCTATTTATTAGGACGTATGTGGCAATGGTATCCGGTGCTTCGCCTTAAAAAAAATACTGAATACATACTCCACTTATCCTCAGCAGACTTAAATCATGGTTTTAGTTTATATCCACTGAATATCAATTTTCAGGTTATTCCGGGATATGACTACGCCTTAAAGGTTACCCCCAATCAAGCTGGTGACTTTCGTATTATATGTAACGAGTTTTGCGGGATCGGGCACCATATGATGGTCGGTAAGATTGAGGTTGTGGAGTAAAGGTGAGCAGTATTTTTCTCAGGAGATTCTTATGACAACAAGTAGCGCGCCAGGTTTTAGGATCTGTGGAATAACCGGACTAAAAGTTAATCGGAGCTCCGAGCTTTTAATTAGAGCAAACGCAGTAATCGCAGTTGTGTGTCTTCTTATAGGGGCAGTTGCTGCAATCGGGTTAGTGCTTACCAGGTGGCAGGCTGTGCATCTTCTGCCTGCTGATTGGTTTTATCGCATATTGACCCTTCACGGTCTAAATATGCTCATATTCTTTATCATATTTTTTGAGATGGCCGTTCTCTACTTTGCAGGGCCTATCCTACTAAACTCGCGGCAACCAGCCCCTAAACTAGCATGGTTCTCGTTTGTCTTAATGGTCGTAGGAATGATTCTTGTTAACACTATGGTTTTAAGTGGAAAAGCTGATGTTCTTTTCACTTCATATGTGCCATTACGGGCTGATCCACTTTATTATTTAGGTATTATTTTATTTGCTGTTGGTGCTCTAATAGTCTGTGGATTATTTTTTGCATCACTTGTAGTTGCAAAAAGGGAGAAAACTTACAAAGGAAGCGTCCCCTTAGTAACTTTTGGAGCAATAACTGCTGCAATAATTGCTGTAATAACCTTACTTCATGGTGCAGCTACTTACATACCAACATTTCTTTGGTCTCTTGGACTTATTGAACTTGATGCTCAGTTATATCGACTATTATTTTGGGCTCTGGGACACTCATCTCAACAGATCAACGTAGCAGCAATGGTGTCTCTTTGGTATTTTTTAGGGGCGGTCACTGTAGGTGGCGTGGTGCTAAATGAGAAAGTAAGTCGCCTTGCGTTTGTCCTATATATTCTTTTTATATCAATGGCATCAGCCCACCATCTGCTCGTTGATCCAGGGTTTGGTTCTGCCTGGAAGGTTTGGAATACGAGCTACGCTATGTATCTTGCGGTGTTAGCGAGCATGATTCACGGGTTTACAGTTCCAGGGGGAATTGAGGTTGGATTAAGACTAAGAGGTTACACAAAAGGATTTTTTGAATGGCTAAGAAAAGCCCCATGGGGAGATCCAGGATTTGCAGGATTAATTTTATCAATAATAATCTTCGGATTTCTTGGTGGAATTACAGGAGTAACGATAGGGACAGAGCAGATAAATATCATTGCTCATAATACGATGAGATTGCCTGGCCATTTTCACGCAACCGTAGCAGGAGGCACTGCGCTTTGCTTTATGGCAGCAAGCTACTACGTTATCCCTCTTATCTTCCGTAAACGAATTTCTTTTTGGGGGTTAGCAAAGTTCCAACCCTATATGTTTGGTATCGGAATCTCTGTTATGTCGATGTCAAAAATTTATATGGGGATCTTAGGAATGCCAAGAAGGCTTGCTGATGCAACCTTTGCTAATGCTCCATTTACAGTTGAGTTCCACCCAACGATGTGGGCTATTCAGGTAGTTTTTGGAATCGGGGGACTGCTTGCAGCAATTGGCGCACTATCATTTTGCATCATAGCCGTTGCTACAGTTTTTTTTGGGTCTCCACTGACAGAAGAATCTATCAAAAATGGATCTAAAGGCATTCCACAGGGATTATTGAAACTTCCTGCACAAGTCCATGAAGGTCAGCATGTAAAAGCTGTTCATCAAACCGGAGCAAAGGGTACGGTAGTTTTAGTTGGAATATTTTTCTTTTGCTTTGTAATGTACTACTTCCTTAACTGGAAGATTCTATCCTTCTTATGGAAAGTTGGATGATGAGACATACTGCCTTTATCGTACTTTGTTTTTGGATTTTAATGACCAGCGCTTGGTGGACCCTAGCATTTTGGCCTTTATCAGCAGATTCTCCCGGATGGATATCAGCTGCTAAAATTGCATGTTTTGGTTCAGCTCCCGGTAGTGGACTTCCGGATGCTGGCGGATGGCTAATGCTAACAGGGGCACCTTTGTCGATGCTTCTGGCTCTGATCATTGCTTGGGGTGATGATATTAGAAATAGTTTTAGGAGTATATTCGAGCCAAATTCAAGAAAGGCTCTTTTAGCTGTTGTTGCTTTTTTACTTATAGCTCAGTCAATTTGGCTGACTACTAAAGTACAGGCTGGAATGCGAATGGCATCTCTTGATTACAACAGCGATTTCACCGGCCCACTTCCTGAACACTATCCTGTAATTAATAAAGCTGCTCCAGACATTGAATTAACCAATCAGCACAACGAAAGAATTAAATTAAGTGAGATTAAAAGCAAAGTAACTATAGTAGGTTTTGCTTTTGCTAACTGTAAGACGATCTGCCCAGCTATTACGGGTAATCTTACAAAAGCAATTGACCATTTTGACTCTGAAGAAGTGTCGCTGCTTCTCATAACCCTTGATCCATACAGGGACACCGTTGCGGCACTTAAATCGTGGTCTGATAGATTAAATCTTCCAAGAAATGCACATCTACTAACTGGCTCCGTTCAGGAAGTTGAGCGAGTGCTTAATGCTTATCAAATTCCCTTTAAAAGAGATGAGAAAACCGGTGATGTAGATCACCCAGCTATGACGAATATTGTTGATTCTAAGGGTCAGATAATCTACGCACTAGGCAACGTTCCTTCTCAGTGGATAACTGATGCTATTGTGCGAATATTGGAGCGGAAAACTTAAATCATGGCTTTAGTTAGCCTTCTCTATCGATATACGAGAGATTTAACAGAAAAACTTCTTAGTTTTGCAGACAGAGCGCTTAATCGCCTATTCACCTCTGAATATAACCCAATTTACAGAAGCGGAACGATAGCGGTTGCCCTACTAGCGATAGCTACAGTAACGGGCACTCTACTACTTTTTTTTTACAGAGTTGGTGCTCCATATGAATCGATGCAAGGGATTAGTTCAAACTTTTTCTTAAGCACTCTTAGATCCATACACCGATACTCTTCTGACGCTATGCTTATAAGTGTCGGGCTACATGGAATTCGGATGTTTGCTCAACGAAAATCCTGGGGGCCTCGTCTACTTGCCTGGATCTCAGGGGTGGTGCTTCTTGTCTTTGTTTTAGTTACTGGCTGGACAGGTTTTATAATGGTGTGGGATCAGCACGCACAGGCGATAGGCATAGCAGTTGCTCAGATTGTCGATTCAACCGGGCTTATGCCAGATCGGTTAAGCCTGGCGTTTAGTGGCCAGCAAGCTGAGCCACCAAGCTCTTTCTTCTTTCTGATTTTATTTATCCATGTCGTTGTTCCATTAATAATGGTTTTTGGTATCTGGATTCATACTAGCCGAATGGCTCGGGCAACTTGGTTTCCTAACCGCAGAATCTTTCTTGGTCTAGCAATATTGCTTCTCCTAGGAGCAATTATCATGAACGCGTCATTGGATCGAAAGGCTGATCTTCTCAATGCGGCTCTTTTATATAATTTGAATATTTTCTACACCTGGTGGCTTTTGTCTGATCATCTATTTTATGCTGCTACCGGATTTCTAATATTTCTATTTTTATTGGCTTTAGTTCCTATTATTTTCCGACCTTCGAGATCTACATGGAGCCCGAAATCTAACCTTGATCAGACAAAGTGTAATGGATGCGTGCAGTGCGTGATCGACTGCCCATATGAAGCTATAAAAATGGTTCCGCGCACTGAAGGGAGTATGCGTATATCTGAGTTTGTTGCAGAGGTTGATCAATCGTTGTGTGTAAGTTGCGGTCTTTGTAGTGCTTCGTGTGCCAGAATGACAGTAGGGCCACCAGGACGAAAAGGCTCCGATCAATTCCAACAAGGAAAAGAGATTATTGAGCACTTTCAAGCGCTAGGAGAAGATCTATCTAATCAAACTATAATAATCTCTTGTACTAATCAGTCATATACCGCAAAAACTATTGCCTCATTTGCTAAAGATTCAAAACAGATAAAGCTCTACCCGGTATCTTGCATGGGAAGCTTGCACATGGGGACGATTGGATATCTTGCATATTATTTTAATTCTTTAATTTTAGCTGCATGCCCCGAAAGAAATTGCACAAATAAAGATGCCTTTATGTTGCTAAGAGAAAGGCTGGATGGAACAAGATTGCCAGGCCTTCCAGGGCGGGTCGAGGCAAGTAGAGTAAAGTTAATCTCTGTTGGAGAGGGTGAAGAGAGTAAGGTTATTGATGCTCTAAGCAATGAAACATCCATGTCTATAAGCTCAATTAAAAGTGCAATCAATTCTTGTTTTTGGGGATTGATTCTTACCCTATGCGTTGCTTTCTTTTCATCAGTTAAACATAAATCCGGAGATGAACAATCAGGTGTTTTAAGACTGGCTTGGCGTATGACCGGTCAAGTAGAAGAAAAATGCACTCCAATTACAGATGAGCAACGTAAAACACTACCACTTCACATGCAAAAGCCTGAATTTTGTGAGCGTCGTTTCTTAGAATATAAGCTACTCGTAAGTTTAGATGGTCAACGGATAGTTGAGCGTGTAGTTAAGCCAGGTGGTTTTAGAAATGATGGGCCTCTATATGTATCAGAGGAGATTAGCGTTCCCCCAGGTAAATCAGAATTACTAATAAAATTTATTCCAATAGATGCAGTTGGCATAACTGCAAAAAACCTTGAGCTAAAACAAAGTATTAATATTTTCCCCGGTCGGGTATCTCTTGTACATCTGGCTGCGGATCAGAATAGCTTTAAATTGAAAGATAACTAAAGGATGGTAAGATGAAACTGCCTAATGCTCAAAAATTATGGGTATACTTTGGTGTTAGTTGTTTACTATTAAGCGGGTTTCTAACATCACCGATGCTGCTCGGAAAAATCCCATTTATTAAAGAGATGCTGCCAGGCGTTAAATGGATAAGATGGTCATTGGTTATTCATGTAATTCTAGCCACTATAATTTGGCATACAGCAATACCTATAGGACTAATGTGCAAAGGTTCACAAAAAAGTATCACAGAAGCAATTGGACCTATTCTATGCATTCTAGGAATAGTATTTATGTTCTCAGGATTACCTAACCCAGGAGTTGAGATTATCTTGGCTAATTATATTCCAGTAATCACTCATCGATACTTTTATTTTGGGTTATTCTTAGTTTTAACTGGGCTCACGCTTGGTATTATTCAGGTAAGTTTTAACCTAATTTTCAGACCTCAGGGTGAATTACTTTCTCTGCGCCCCGCTCTTCTTTCCGCAAATCTCTATTTCATATTAGGGATTTTTACATTAGTTGATGCTTACCTTAGGACCCCTAAGGATAGTGAGTACTTTGAGTTATTAATGTGGGGAGGGGGACATCTTTTTCAACATAGTTCAGCAATCTATCTTGTTATAGCCTGGCAGTTACTGCTTCAGCAGTTGGGTTCACCAGGGCTTAATGTGAGGAATTTTTTTGTTGTTCTATGTGGATTTTTATGGCCAGTAATATTTTTACCGGGAATACTTTTCAACCCAATTGAGAGTAGTGAGTATCGATTAGGATTCACATGGTTAATGAGGTGGGGGATATTTCCGGGTATTATAATTTACTTATTGTTTTTTCTTTATGATTTTTCAAAATTAATTGGAGCAAAGAATCAAAATAATTTCATTGCTGGGAAAAGTGCTCTAATTGGAAGTATCGCATTGATTGTTGTAGGTATGATTTTTGGAGCTTTTATCGAAGGTTCCGATCTGAGAATTCCAGGCCACTATCATGCCAGCATTGGAGGAATAACAGTTGCATTTATGGGACTAAGCTTAGCTTTGCTAATTGATAATAATAAAGCTAATAAAGTTTTTAGTTTATTACGAAAAGCGATAATTGTTTATGTACCTGGGCAGATTCTTTTTGCTGGAGGTATGTTTGCAGCTGGATACTTCGGAGTAGAGCGCAAAACTTACGGCTCTGGGTTGATAATAGAAACGAGCGCACAGAAGCTTAGCTTTGCTATTCTGGGTATTGGAGGCACTATTGCATTTATCGGAGGATTTTTGTTTTTCCTCTCATTTTTAAAATTATTAAAGGTTAGTAGGTGTGTCGAACAATCAAGCACTTAAGAAAAAATTAAAAATATTCTGGCTCTCTATATGTGCTTTCTTAGTCTTTATGACTGTAGTTGTTGGGGGAATAACACGTCTTACTGGCTCAGGGCTTTCAATCGTAGAATGGCAGCCTGTTGCAGGAATATTGCCACCACTTTCAGAAGAAGATTGGTTAGGGCTTTTTGATCAGTACCGAGAGAGTCCTCAGTATAAACTTCAGAATAAGGGGATGAGTCTCGATTATTTTAAATTTATTTTCTTCTGGGAATATTTACATAGAATAATGGGTCGACTTGTTGGAATAGCACTCTTACTCCCTTTGTTAGTATTTTCTAGATGGCTCACAAGAGCTGAGATACTAAAATACTCTTTACTTGTTCTTCTTTGCGGAGTTCAGGGCTTTATGGGCTGGTATATGGTGAAAAGCGGTCTTGTGGATATTCCAAGAGTTAGTCACCTAAGACTTGCAGCTCATTTAAGCTTAGCTCTAATTTTACTATCGATAATTGTGTGGCATATTTTTGAGCTACTTTTTAGAGATAAGATTGAAGCTCTAAAAAGCGAGATCTCACTAAGAAAAGCTTATAATCTTTTTTACTTCGGAATTTTCACCCTCATACTTTTAATTTTTCAATTTTTATGGGGCGCGTTTACAGCAGGACTAAAAGCTGGATATATGTACAATTCTTTTCCCCTCATGAGTGGTTTTTTAATTCCACCAGATCTTTTTATATTTGATGGGATCCTTAAAAATTTAACTTCCAATCCAATTGCTGTTCAGTTTATTCACCGTATATTCGGATGGTTACTGCTATTAGTTGCTTTTTGCTGGTATTACCTAAAAACCGACTCACCAAGATTTATCAAGGTTTTAATTCTACTATTTTCTGCCTCAATCATAGTGCAATTTTCCCTAGGGGTAGCAACTCTACTTACTGGGGTAAATATTGTTTTAGGAGTTACTCATCAAGGAATGGGAGCGATTGTAGTAGTTTTGTTCACCGCTTTATTTTGGGCAGTAAGTAAAATTAGAAAGATTAGCTGACTTTGTTCTGCTTTATTTTTTTGAAGTCTTATAGTTCGCCTAAGATTTTTCAGATCAATTAAGTCTTGTGGTTGTTTTGCTGCTTTTTAACAGATCCCCAATTGGTTTATTTAACTTTCTAACTTTGATCATATTTTAATTTGGATATGCATTAGAAATACTTACCTCTTTAGTTTTAGTAAAAATATCTACTTTGTTTGGCGCAAATTAAAATAGCTCCTTTCTGACGTACACCAAGAAATCTCCTAGTCTCATCAATTTTAGTATAGTTTCTGTTGAAAGTGATTAGCTGTCGGGATTTATGCTAGCGCAATTTGTTTCATAGAAATCTTTTATAAGTTATTTGAAAAGCCTCTCAATTTAAAAAGATCACGGTACTTTGATTTATTATACTGAGCCAGATCAGAGTATGAGCTACAAAGCTCCTGATCGGTGCACCCTTCAGTTCGAAACTCCTGAAGTATATACTCATTAGCACCCATTTCGTTTAGTTGCCCGGCTATTTCAAAAAGATCTTCTTTTGATAAAAGATCTTTATGCACTGTAGTTCTAAATTCGTAGGCTACCTTAGAGTTTATGATTAATTTAATACTTTCTAGGATTCGTTCTGGTAGCACCTTTCGTTGAACAACACTTTGATATTTATGAAATGGAGCCTTAATATCCATGCCGATCCATGATAAGCACGGAAGAAGTTTCTCCAGCACTTTTGGGTACTGACCACAGGTATGAAGTGCCACTTTAAACCCAAGTGATTTAATGCCGATTGCAGCATCAACAATTTCATTTTGCATCGTTGGCTCGCCGCCGCTCAGAACAACGGCATCAAGGAGGCCACGTCTTTTATTTAAGAACAATAGTATATCGTTAAATGAGATATCGCCCGAATTTTTATTTGGTATCAGGTGAGTATTATGACAATACCTGCACCTCCAGGGACACCCCTGGCAGAATATCACTGCTGAGAGATGCCCCGGATAATCGCTCATGGATAGAGGAGTAAATCCTCCAACTTTCAACTCAGCCAACTTTAGCTCGTGCCTCTACAAAGTATAAGCGTTCTTTGAACTCTCCCTTTTTACCTGTATTAAAGCTTGAGACAGGCCTATGGTATCCCATCACCCTTGTCCAGATCTCACATTTCTGTCGATCTTCATTTTTTAAAACTGGATGTTTCTCTTCTTTCTTCATATTTCTCTCCTATGCAACTTTCTTCATGATCTCCTCATCGCAGCGCGGACAGTACTGATGTTCTCCTGCCAGATACCCATGTACAGGACATATGGAAAATGTTGGTGTAATGGTTATATATGGCAGGCTGAATCGCTCTAAAGCTCTTCTAACAAGGTTCTTGCATGCACTAACTGAGGAGATCTTCTCTGACATATAAAGGTGAAGCACAGTGCCACCTGTATACTTTCTTTGAAGCTCATCTTGTTTCTCAAGAGCCTCAAAAGGATCATCTGTATACCCAACAGGAAGCTGAGAGGAGTTTGTATAATATGGATTCTCCTCTGTCCCTGCCTGAATGATTTCAGGGAACCGTTTTTTATCTTCCTTAGCAAAGCGGTATGTAGTCCCTTCAGCAGGTGTAGCTTCGAGATTGTAAAGATGACCAGTTTCTTCCTGGAACTCAACTATCTTAGATCTTATAAAGTCTAGGTATTGGACTGCTAATTTATGGCCCTCTTGAGTTGAAACTTCTTCCCCAGAGAAGTTTTTCAGCATTTCATTAATGCCGTTTACCCCTAATGTAGAGAAATGATTTCTTAATGTTCCAAGATATCTTTTTGTGTATGGGAATAGGCCATCATCCATTAATCTTTGAATAACCTTTCTCTTTATCTCAAGGCTGTTCTTCCCTAACTCCATTAGCTCTGCTGTGCGCCTAAGTAATCCATCCCAGTCTCCTTTGTATAGATACCCAAGTCTGGCACAGTTTATTGTTACTACCCCGATTGAACCTGTTTGCTCGGCTGAGCCAAAAAGGCCATTCCCTCTTTTTAAAAGCTCACGAAGATCGAGCTGAAGTCTGCAGCACATAGAGCGGATCATATTTGGCTTTAACTCAGAATTTATAAAGTTTTGAAAATAGGGTAGCCCATACTTTGCAGTCATATTAAACAGAAGATCAGCATTCTCTGAGTCCCAGGGAAAATCTGCTGTTATGTTGTAAGTGGGGATCGGAAAGGTGAAAACACGACCTTTATTGTCTCCTTCAGTCATAACCTCTATATATGCACGGTTAATCATATCCATTTCGGTTTGAAGATCTCCGTAATAAAAGGGCATCTCGATCCCCCCGATCTTTGGCTTTTGCTTTTGAAGGTCTTCCGGGCAGATCCAGTCAAAAGTTAAATTTGTAAAAGGAGTTTGAGTTCCCCATCTGGATGGAACATTGAGATTATAAATTAACTCCTGAATTAATTGCTTAACTGATTTATAATCGAGGGCATCATTTCGAACATAAGGAGCAAGATATGTATCAAATGAAGAAAATGCCTGTGCTCCAGCCCACTCGTTTTGCAGAGTTCCTAAAAAATTTACTATCTGTCCGATTGCAGAAGAGAGATGCTTTGGGGGGCCTGCTTCGACCCGACCTTCTATTCCATTCAAACCCTCTTCAAGAAATGTTCTAAGGGACCAGCCAGCGCAATAGCCACTTAACATATCTAGATCATGTATATGAATATCAGCATCTCTATGCGCAGCCCCGATCTCTGGCGGATAAACGTGGCTTAGCCAGTAGTTTGCAGTAACCTTTCCTGCGACATTTAATATAAGCCCACCTAAACTATATCCCTGATTTGCATTTGCATTAACTCTCCAGTCTTTTCGTTTTAGATATTCATCAACAGAGGCACTTACATCAACAAAGGTAGCTTTGTTATCTCGTAGTCTTGCATGCTGTTCTCTATAAACTGCGTAGGCTCTTGCTGTTTGATGAAGGCCTTCTTGAAAGAGAGCTGCCTCAACGTTGTCTTGAACCTCTTCAACAGTTGGTATTCTATTTAGAGCACATACCTTCTCTACGACGTGGTCTGTAAGAGTCGCTGCTCTATCCATTTTAAATTCGCCAGTGGCTTTTCCTGCTCTTTCAATCGCTCTAAATATCCTTTGAGCGTTGAAAATATCTTTAGATCCATCTCTTTTGATTACTGCATCCGGTAGGGTTTTCATATAAATTCTCCTGAGAAAACACTATATATAGTGGTAATAAGTCTCTTTAAACACTATATATAGTGACTACTTACTTTGATCAATATCTTATTTAATAATTTGAAATAATCATTCAAAAGATATTAATATCTATTAAAGAGTGACTTTAGAGCTTATATGTATCCTGTGATAAGATTCAGAAACAGTATGTTTTTACCTAAAACGCAAGAGTATGCCCTTAGGTGTATGGCTCAGATAGCTCTAATGCCTTGGGAGACAAGTCTCAATGCCGACCAGTTGTCGCAATTAACCGGGGTTCCAAGGAGCTATATCTCAAAAGTGCTTCAGAAGCTTACAAGTGCAAAGCTATTAGTTGGGGAAAAGGGGCATGGCGGAGGATTTAAGCTGGCAAGACCTCCTTCAACAATTACTTTCAGTCAGATACTGGAAGCAAGTGGATTCACAATTGATCCCGATCACTGCATCTCAGGATGGGTCAGCTGTAATCTTAAAAATCCATGCCCACTGCATTCAAGTTTTAGCAGATTAAAAAAGACATTTTTTGATTGGGCATCAAAGACATCTCTTAGTGAAGTATCAAGCTCAGCGGCAGTAAGAGAACAACTAAAAAATCTTTCTCAGAAGAAAGCAGCAAGAAAGAACTGCTAAGATCGAGCCTCTGTTCAACCCTGCGCGAATCATTTTTGAGATTGAAAGGCTCAAAAATGTATGAGCATAGCAGGGTGAGCGCGGGTTTGGTGCAGCCAGAACGCGCCGTAAAAGACACTGCTTCGTTTGCCCTAAATCTTTCCATACTAAACACTCACCTGCGTTTGGTGTATTCTAGGTTCATACGGGCATAGTGGATCACTTCCAAGATAGTCACCACTGTATGCATAAGCTCTTGCTCTTGATCCGCCGCAGACATACCTAAATTCACACTTTCCGCATTTACCCTCGAAATTATCAGGATTTCTTAAGGCTTCAAATATTGGGCTATCCTGATAGATCTTTAGAGCTTTCTCCTCCCTCACGTTCCCTGTTTTTACAGGCAAAAAGCCACTTGGATAGACATCGCCTGTATGAGAGATAAACATAATTCCGTTTCCATCTCTTATACCCATTATTCTTTGAGATTTAACTTTACCCTGAGTAAGGCTTATTCTTCTAAAGTGATGAGCCTCGGTAGTTTTTATATCGAAGGGTGCCACGCGAACCATCTGATAAAGTTCTGATAAAAATTGCTCACTCTCTTCCGGTGTAATCTCATTAAGACTTGCACCCCTACCGGTTGGAATAAGAAAGAACAGAGCCCATCTCATTATTGGCCACTTATGTAGCAGCTTAAAAACCTCCGGGATATCAGATAGCGTTTCGCTTGTAACCATGGTGTTGACCTGTACAGGAAGACCTATCTTGGCTGATTCTTCTATTGCTTTGGTAGTCCACAAAAATGATCCATCTACTTTACGCAGGTTGTCATGAAGTTTTGGAGTAGAGCCGTCAAGGCTTAGGCCTAAACTAGTAACTCCCGTATCTTTAATTCGTTTCAACGTATCGGTATCCAGCCTCATCGTGCCTGCGGGAGTTATGGAGGTTGAAATATTAAGGCTTGTACTAAACTCTAAGATCTGAAAAATATCAGGTCGTAAAATCGGATCTCCCCCGGTTATTATTAAATGAACAGGCTTTTCTGATAGTTCAGATAACACATACTTTATCTCTTTAAAGCTAAGTTCATCTGGGTGCCTTCGTTTCATCGCCTCTGCTCTGCAATGAACACATGCAAGTTCGCACGATCTTGTAAGTTCCCAGTAAACTAAGAGTGGATACTCATTAAATGAAAATCTATTCATAGTGGACAAACAAGTAAACTTGTAGCATAAATGGACATAGATGTCCATTGAAATTAACCGAAATGTTTTAATCGTGGGAGGAGGGATCTCAGGGCTTACTGCTCAGTTTGAGTTAGAGAAAAAAGGGATTAGCTCACTTTTAATTGAATCTGAAAATGAGATCGGCGGAAAAATTAAAACAGTTAAAAAATCTCTATCCAAAGGTGATTTAGTTGTTGAACTTGGTCCTGATAGTTTTGTTCCAAATAAAGATACATTTGAGCTTTTAGATTCATTAAATTTGAAATCGGACCTGATAAAATCAAATAAACTTAAAACCGGAATTCTTAAAGAAGGAAAGATAAAAGATCTTCCGAATGGTTTTTACTTTATGCTTCCTACAGCTGCAATCCCATTTCTTACAACAAGTTTAGTCTCGTGGAGAGGTAAGCTAAGAGCGGGTTTAGAACTTTTTCAGGAGAAGAGGCGTGACAATACAGATGAATCAATAGCTCAGTTTGTAAGGCGAAGATTTGGAGATGAGATGCTTCAAAGATTAGTCAAACCCCTAGTAAAGGGAATCTTTGGGGCTGATGGTGAGTGTCAAAGTGTAAATGCCACACTCCCTCAGTTTCCAGCGATGGAGAAAAAATATGGAAGCCTTCTTAGAGGAATGTTGCGAAGTCAAAAAAGATCGAGCCCAGGTTTTTTGAGCTTCAAAGAAGGAATGAATCAGGTAACTAAATCTCTTTATCAAAGAAATAGAGATAATATTCTTCTTGGCACTTCCTTAATAAATCTCACGAGAGATAGCTTAGGGGGTTTTAAAGCGAAGCTCACAAATAATCAGAGTTTGAAAGTAAATAATGTAATATTTGCTACCCCGCCAAGAATCACCGCTAAGTACTTAGATGGCTTGTCCTCTGAGGCTTCAGATCTGCTTAGCTCATTTAAGCAGAAGAAAACGAGACTGTTTTATTATGCTTATCCAATACGAGGTAAAATACCTGATCACACAGGATTACTGTTTGATCGTGATCTTGGAATTAATTCTTTAAGTTTTAGCTCTCTTAAATTTCAAAAAAGAGCGCCAGAAGATATGCTTCTTGTTAGAGCATCATGTAGTGCTGAAGGCAGCGAGATGCAGATTGAGGAGTTAATCAGAAAATTATCAGGGGTTAGTATGGGTGCGATTTGGAATGATAAATCTGAATCAACAATGCCTCTTTATGAAGTTGGTCACCGGGATAGGATTAAGAGGCTTTATTCTTTATTGCCTCAGGATATTTTCTTATGTGGTAATGCCTACGAAGGCGCCAGTGTTCCTGATTGTATTTCTCTTGCAAGGAGGGTGGTGGGTTCAATTATGCAAGATCTTAAATGAGGCCTTCTTCTGCTCTGGTATTGTAAAGATTCTAATCAAAATGAAGGACAATATCCCAAAAGAGACTATCCAAAGAGTCATTGATAGACCGATCCAGGTTAAATAACTCTGAGGAAAGATAATTGGAAAAATCACACGAAATATTAATCCAACTGATAAAAATATGAAAACTATCTGAGCCATTCTTGGAGGTGCAAGAACACTTTGCCCGGAGTGACCAAGCGCAGCTCTAAGCATAACACTTTGGGTTATTAGACCTAACCCTCCATAGGCAAAGGCATGTAGATATAAAAATGGATTGATAGCGATTATCGAGGTGAGCCCATGAAGCAGAAATCCGAAAGTTATAAATAGATAGCCAAGATAAAAGCTCCAAAGAAGAGAGCTTGTCCAGATAAAATTAGTATACCAGTAAAAAACTCTAGTAAGATGAACCCCAAAAAGGGCAAATGCTATAAGTGCTGAAAATCTAGGGGACACTATGAAAGCGATTATGTAAGCTAAGAATAAAACTAAGCTTATTCGATCAATAACATCATAGTTTTTAACAGAGCCCTTCATAGCTTTAGAGATAAAAAAGGGAAGAAGTCTTCTTATCATTGTAAGTATTAGAGCTATAATCGAAAGTAGGCAGATTTTTTGTAAGTTACTGCTTAGCTCTGAAAGACTGAAGATCTCTGCATAAACGATGCCGGGGAATATAAGAAAGATAATTAAGATCTTCCCCAGAACAGCCCAGTGTTGCCTTGCATTGGTTTGCATTATCGGAATACTTGCATGAACTAAAAGAAACCCCTGAAATGACCAATCAAATATAAATGCAAACGACGGAGCCATTATAAAAGGCATTCTAAGAACCCTTGCTGCTGCCCAAAGGACGAACAAGATAAAGATACTTTTTGTGGAGGCAGGTTTCACCCCAGTCCAATTCTCTATAGCTGTTAGAAGAAACCCTGCAATAACAGCAAAGGTGTATCCAAAGATCATCTCATAAGAGTGCCAGGAGACTGGGTTTAAACCATCAGGGCTGTAGCCAAGTTGATATACTAATAACCAGATCGTAACAGCAAAAACTGCATATAGGCTTCCAAAGAAAAAGAATGGCTTAAAGGGCTGAGAGAAGAAGTTTTGAAGAAAAAAAACTTTAGGGTTTGCTTTTATCATGATCTTAGTGGATATATATGTCTATTATGATATACCAAAAGCAGGCGAGTTTGAATATAGAAAGATTTAGGGCAAACGAAGCAATGTTTTTTTACGGCGCGTTTTGGCTACGCCAAACCCGCGCTCGCCCTGCGATTCGCGCAGGGTTTAGTCTAACAACAAGGTTAAAATGAAATTACAGAACCACAGTTTACAACTCAAAGGCAAGAGCTTTCTTCCGATCTTTGCTGGAGGCATGGGGGTTAATATCTCAACTGCAGAGCTTGCACTTGTAGCAAGCGACTTAGGAGCGATTGGTCACATCTCAGATGCCATGATTCAGCAGGTTAGCGATAAGCTTTATCAGACTAACTATTCAAAGCTTAAACAGAAAAAACATCGATTATCCTTACTTTGTGAGGACAAGAGCCAAGTGAAGTTTGACTTAGAGCATCTTTATAATAGCCAAAGAGTACATGTTGAAAGAACTATGAACCGGAAAAAAGGGGATGGGCTCATTTTTTTAAATATAATGGAGCGACTTACAATGGGCGCTCCAAGTGATACCCTAAAGACAAGACTTACTGCTGCTCTTGATGCCGGAATTGATGGGGTAACCTTATCAGCGGGCCTGCACCTCGGAACTTTGGGGCTTATTAAAGAGCATCCGAGATTCAATGACACCTTGATTGGAATAATAGTTTCAAGTGTCAGAGCTCTTAGGGCGTTTCTTAAAAGTGCTTCACGCCACTCAAGGCTTCCCGATTATATAATAGTTGAAGGCCCCCTTGCTGGTGGTCATCTAGGCTTTGGAGATGATTGGGAAAAATTTGATCTTAATACCATTGTTCGGGAGGTCTCAAATTATCTTAGTGAGGCTAGTCTTAGTATTCCTATCATTGCAGCAGGTGGAATTTTTTCAGGTGAAGATGCCCTAAAAAGCATTTCATTTGGCGCTTCTGGGGTACAAATTGCAACCAGGCTCACTGTGACCAAAGAATCAGGGCTACCGGAGCACGTAAAGCAAGAATATTTTAAAGCTAATAAAAGCGATCTTGTTGTAAATAACCTTTCTCCTTCCGGATATTTGATGAGAATGCTAAAGAGTAGTCCATGTCTTGAATCTAATGTAAGACCAGCCTGTGAAGCTTTTGGATATATGTTATCAAGAGAGGGAAAATGTGCTTACATTGATTCCTTTAAGGCTGCTAATCCAGATTGGAAGAGCAGGAATAAAGTTCAGGATAAAATGTGTTTATGTCATCACTTTAGTAAATGCACCTGTTATACTTGCGGCGAGAATGTTTATCGGCTCAAGGATAAGGCAAAACAGGGTTCTGATGGGATCTATGAATTGCCTGATGCCAGAGATGTGTTTATGGATTATCTCTCATAGTTTTATGCTCATTCTCCACCAAAATAATTGAGATATGCCAAAAGATATATTTATCTACTGAGTTCTTATGTGCTAAAATGATACTGAACGTTTTTTCTATCATGTAGTAGAAGTTTTTAAGTAATTTTTTTGATTTATAGGTACTATGCAAACGAAGATAGCTTTTCTTTTAGTATTACTTCTTAGTGGGTGTAACTATTCCCCGGACAAAAATACAAAATCACATCCCAGAAACGATCTAATCAAAACTGAAGGAGAGATGGTTGCAGAACTTACTGCTCCTCCTAATGTTCCGGCTCCAGTTGGGAATCGTCCTGCCAAAAAGCTTAAAGTTGAACTTGAGATTGTTGAGAGGGAATCAGAGCTTAGTGATGGGGTAAAATATATCTTTTGGACTTTTGGTGGATCTGTTCCGGGTTCCTTTATCAGAGGGAGGGTTGGTGATGAAGTAGAGTTTACCTTAGAGAATCATCCAGATAATAAGCTTCCTCACAATATCGATCTTCATGCAGTAACTGGTCAAGGAGGGGGAGCCGAGGCTTCCTTCGTAGCGCCTGGGCATAAAAAAACCTTTACGTTTAAGCTCATTAACCCTGGCCTTTATGTTTACCATTGCGCCACCGCTCCTGTGGGTATGCACATAGCTAATGGCATGTATGGGCTAATCTTAGTAGAACCAGAGGGTGGTTTGCCTCCAGTTGATCGAGAATACTATGTGATGCAGGGAGATTTTTATACTAAGGGTAACTATGGAGATCCTGGGCTTCAACCATTTGATATGCAGAAAGCAATTGCAGAGCACGCTGACTATGTAGTCTTCAATGGTAAAGTTGGAGCTCTTACGGGAGATAAAGCGCTAACTGCGAAAGTTGGTGAGACTGTTAGATTATTTGTCGGAAATGGTGGACCGAATATTGTATCTTCTTTTCACGTAATTGGAGAGGTTTTTGACAAAGTTTATGTAGAAGGTGGGGATCTAATAAATGAGAACATACAAACAACACTCATTCCAGCTGGTGGTGCGGCGATTGTGGATTTTAGAGTTGAGGTTCCATCAACTCTAATATTGGTTGATCATTCAATCTTTAGAGCATTTAACAAGGGCGCTCTGGGAATGCTTAAGGTGTCTGGAGATAGGAACGATAAAGTGTTTTCCGGAGAAGTGCTCTCTGGTATCTATAGACCTGAGGGGAATGTTATTCAGGAAATCAGCCCTTCGGAGCCTAAGCCTGTAAGAGCAGTGGCACTTTCAAAAGCCGAAAAGATTAAACTAGGCCAACAGATCTATGATAGAAGCTGTTTTGCCTGCCATCAACCTGATGGACAGGGGCTTCCTAATGCATTTCCACCGCTCGCGAAAGCTGATTATCTAAATGAAGATGTAGATAGAGCTATAGCTGCTGTAATACGTGGTCTATCTGGGGAAATTACTGTTAATGGTAAAAAATATCACAGCGTGATGCCAGCTCAGGTTCTCACAGATGAGGAAACAGCCAGTGTTCTTACATATATCTACAATAGCTGGGGCAACAATGGCACTGAAGTTACTCCTGAGATGGTGAGCAAGATTAGAAATAGCAAATGAGGATGCTTGGAGCACTTTTTGTTATTCTATTTAGTGTAGGCTTTAAGGGGTACGCTGTCGCTGAATTGGTTGAAATTGAAGGTGGCAGCTATCTTCCCTCATACGGATTAAAAACAGGCTCGCAGGTCGATGTGGAGTCATTCTATATAGACAGAACTCCAGTTACTAATCGGGAGTTTTTAGAGTTTGTTCGGGATAATCAAGAATGGCAACGTACCAATGTCAAAGGGATTTTTGCAGAAAAATCCTACCTTCAACACTGGACTTCCGATCTAGAGATTCTTCAAGGACAAGAGGATTTTCCAGTAATTAATGTATCCTGGTTTGCCGCAAAGGCTTATTGCAAATCGAAAGGCTTGAGGCTGCCTAAATTAAACGAATGGGAGATGGTTGCTATGGCGAGCCACGACAAAAAAGATGCAAGAGAAGATCCTGAATTCACCAAGTTTATATTATCAAGTTACGAAAAACCTAAAACATATCTAAAAAAAGTTAGGTTGGAAGAGCCGAACATGTATGGAGTTTACGATATTCATGGAATGGTGTGGGAATGGGTTGAGGATTTTAATTCTGTGATAATATCTGGTGAATCTAGAAAGGAAGGAGATGATGGATTATTTTGTGCAGCAGGTTCTGTCGGCGCTTCCGATCTCTCGAATTACGCTTTTTTCATGAGATATGCATTTAGAGCTAGTTTAAAAGCTAATTATACGATCAAAAATTTAGGGTTCAGATGTGCCAAATAAAGGAGAGTTATCAAAAGATGATCAGTAGTTATTTTATGAAGATGGGATTCGGTATTTTAGCCTTGACGATACTGATTAGTGTTGGTCTTACTGAAGATTTTGATGACATGTCAATTTACCACTTGCCTTCAAAGTGGGAAAACCAAGATGGGAAAGAGGTCGTTCTTTCTGAGCTTAAGGGTAATGTGCTTGTTGTGGTGATGATATATACCTCTTGCCAGGCTGCATGTCCGATCTTGATTGGTGAAATGAAGAGTTTAGAAGCACAGATTAGAGAGAAGTCTTCCGGTGATGTGAAATATATACTCGTTAGTATTGATCCAGAGCAAGATACTCCAGAGAGGCTAAAAAAACTAAGCCAGGAAAATAAAATGTCAGGAGATCGGTGGCTGTTCTTAAGAGGTACCATCGAATCTACTAGAGATTTTGCGAATCTATTGGCCGTTAAATACACTAAAATTTCACCTGTAGATTTTTCACATTCAAATATTATTAGCGTTTTTGATAAGAAAGGCGTACTCATTCATCAGCAAGAGGGGCTTAGAGTTGATAATAAAGCAACCATCGATAAAATTTTAGAATTAGTCGAATAGGCTTTCCTTACTCTCTACACCAAGTTCTCTGTGGTTGGGTGTATGTGAGGGAGGAATATTGGGGGGGAATAATAATGGAATAATAATGGAGTCACCCTGTTGTAGAATAGAATGAGGTTGGGTAAATTTTCGGTAATCAGAATCTCGGTTGAAGTTAGCTAGTCTAGTTTGATTTGATATAAGAGATCTCTCTTTTTGCTCCTCTCCGCCTGATATAATTGCAAACCAAGCTAATTTTTTGAATTTAGATGGATCTATCCTGCTCTAGCTAATCTTGATGGGATAAAGCAGCCTCTTGGGAATGTTATATCTGTAAATCCCTGCTTAAACCTAACCCAAGCCTCCTTGCACTGCTCTACAAAGTATTTATAGCTTTGAATAAGTCTTAGTCTAAACTCTCTATCATGACAGATAACAAAGGGAGTTCTAGTTTTCTTTTTTGGTTTCCATTCCTTATCCAGACTCTGCTCCTTTAGCCTTCTAGCTCCTAAGAATGCCGTATGCTCAGTCTTTAGCTCCTCCTCTAATAGTTCCTCAAATAGATTAGGACGTGCCTCTTCAACAAAGAACCTCTTCCATGCATCAGGCTCAACCCTAAGGGCATAAGTCCTCTCGTAGCTCTTTCGTACATGAAAGAAGTCTTTTCTTTCAGTAAACTTTGAATATCTGGGGAATAGCTTCTTTAGCTTAGATGGCCTAACCCACCTAGCTGGAATCTGACCATTTAGACCATATGAGTTTAAATTGGGGTAATCCTTAGGATGGCTCACTAGTCCTGCCTTAGTAGGGTTTCCATATATATATGCCATCATCCTTACTACATCAGTAGGGGTAGCAAGTTTTTGCTCCTTGTATCGACCTTGCCAGAACTTGCCCCTATATCTACCAGTAAGCCTCTGAAATGCTTTTGCTATTTCTCCATCAAGAAAGTTCATAAATGGAGATAGCTTATGAGCCTTCCCAGCTAAGATCATATGATAGTGGTTACCCATAAATAAGAATCCACAGATAAACATCGGATACTTATCTTGAGCTCTGGCCATTACCCCTAGGAGAACCTCCTTAATGCTCTGTCTTGCTACAAAGGGCAGCCCTTCAATCACTCGATTAGTCACGTGCACTACGCAATAGTTCCCACTCCTCCTGTCTCTCCTAGCTCTTGCCATCCATCTGTTCTATCGATTAAAACCCTTTATCGTTTACTCAAAATCACAAAAAAAACAGGGTGGCTCCAAACACCCCCAACAAATGGCAGCCCTTCAATCACTCGATTAGTCACGTGCACTACGCAATAGTTCCCACTCCTCCTGTCTCTCCTAGCTCTTGCCATCCATCTGTTCTATCGATTAAAACCCTTTATCGTTTACTCAAAATCACAAAAAAAACAGGGTGGCTCCAAACACCCCCAACTTGCACAGGAGTTAGTAGTTCTTAAAGCAAGAACTCAAGCTTCTCAAGCTGCTGCTCATGAAGTGGGGCAGATTATTGAAAAGGCGAAAGTTCCTACTCCGCCAATTCAGCTAGTTTCTGAGGTAAAATCTGGTGGAAAAGTTATCGAGTTTCCAAAAAGGGCTGTTGGGTAATAGAAATTAGCCAAGGAAGCTTAGCAATTCAAAAATAGGTATAATCCCAAGGGTAAATGATCAATAGCCCTGAACTGCATAATGCTAGAATTCTACCCGATCCATCTATTCTTCTATGGTCAGGCGTTAAGGAATTGACCGAGCAAATCTTAGAAAGTTGGGATAAGAGGTCATTCGAGATTAAAAGCTTTATAAGAGCAGCTTTTGCTGAACGACCAGAAATCGCGATTGTCCTTGCTGATGCAGCAGTCCTAGATGAAAGAGGAATTAAAGTACTGGTATGGATGGCGGAAGATTCTAAGGAGAGGTTTTGTCCCGCTAAAAGAGCACTGGCAGGTCTAATATTACAGGGGCTTATAAGTGAGGATGATCTTGAGAGTCATTCGCCAACTGCCAGCCAGTCAGTTAAAGGTATTATTGAATCAACATCACTTTTAACTCATTCAATGGATGAGAACTTACTTGCTAAAATTAAAAATGCAGTACTAGAAAGGGGTGAACGATACAGAATTTCTCGATTCGTATCACAAGGCACTAAAGAATCTGAAGCCCTTGATCATGCAGAAGAGATTGCTGCACATTCAAAAACTTTTTTTATTGCACTGCATCAATTAACTCAGGTTGCGTACAATAAGCGAGATGACTTAGATAAACGGCTTTTTGCATATGATAGAATTTGCATCCTTCAAAATGCATTAGGTAATAGACTAAAAGAAACCCCAGTTGAAGCATTTCAGATTATTTTTTCCCCATTTGGAACAATGGAGGAACATTTGAGTCAGTTAAGTTTAATCGGAGTATTTCGGGGCGAAGAGAATGCAATAATGATCCGTGCTGGGCTTAAGAATGAATATTTCAGAAGTTCAAGCCTCCAATGTATGGCGTACTGCGCTCTTGATACAGTCTCTCCATTAAGATTACAGCTAATTCAAGCCATAGCAGCTAATGAAGTATCCTTAGAAGAAGCTAAAAAAGAGATAGCACATATTCATGGGGATAAGGCTGCAGCTAAGTTTGGCTCTGATTTTAATAAACTAAAAGATTTAGTTAATAACGATGCAGTAGGATTATCGTTACAACAAGAAAAATATTTAGCCTCATCGAAGTATAGTAATATTCTAGATTCTACACTCGTACACTTGGCGAATAGAGGGTACAAAGTTCGGCTAACTCAAGCACAAAGGCTTCACGTTTTAGCCTTAATTCGCCAGAAAGAAGAAGCAGGAGAATATAAACCTAGCTTATATCGAAAAATCTGTCTTCAGTTAGGGCTTAAAGCAGGGCCATCAAGAGAGCTTCGTGAAATTAAAAACCAGATAATCGAACTTGAATTAGCGAATATAGGAAATGCCTGTCATCGAGTATCTGCTCCAATTTTATTTCGCTTAGACCCAGCGTCTCATGAACTAATTAGATTTTCGATACTGTGGAGGGCGATATCGGCAGAGAAGTCACAATTTCCCTATTCAATTTTAAGAGCAAATCTCCTCAGGGTGTATGATTATTTTACGAACCGTCCGGAGACTCCAGTTCAAGATAAATTGCTGTGGATAATTGATAGTATTAAAAGCGAGGGTTCAATTGTTAGATCAGTAGTTTTTGAACTAATAAATTCAACTCAAGATAAAGCACTTCGATATTTCTGTTCAAAGCGAGGAGAATTAGCTTCAATTCATCAAGTTTATAATTGGGGTGCTGGCAATACGGCTGCATTTACTGATGGATCGAACATGGTGCTAGTTAATCTTTCCTCAGGAGAACCAGTCTTTGATGGAAAACTGTCAATTGAAGAAAAACTAGAGTGTAGGAATAGTAGAGTGTGGCTTGTTGTTAAATCAGGTAGGACAAGGGCACTTCTTGACACTAAGACAGGAGAGCTGTTCTGTCCAAAAATCTCAAAAGTCTTAAAATTCGATCCAGCAACTTCGGTTGCTTTAATTAAGTCAGGTCGAACAATTACAGCTTGGAATTTAGAAGAGAAAAAACCAATCGCAGATTGTAGTTTCTTTGAAAGGATTTTAGCGTTGCAAGACAGCTATAATGACACACTAGTTGGTAATGCACTTGTTTGGGGGATATACAAGAAAAATCATGTAGTAATGGATCTTATAACTGGTCATACATATCAGTTTCCACATATCTTAGATGCTCGCTTTTCAAATACTGGTAATCCTCTAGTACTTGTTAGAACAGGTAACGATCAGGAGCCATTTATGTTTAAGGAATGTTTCCATCCTGGGTGGTTCTCATCGCAGCCTGTAGTAAGTGGTTTTTATAAGAAAATTGATCTAATTGGGATTGGGGAGAAGGGCCCTGTATTTATTTATCTTGATTCAGATAATATTTTTTGGGTAAAAGATTCTGAGAAGGAATATAAATTAGAATCTTTAAAAGAAATCTACGGCGATTATTCTAGGCTTAATTTAATAATCAGAGAATTGACAGCTGACTCTACTATGTTGAAACGACACTATCTTTCGAGGTCACCTAAATTTAGACTTTTAAACAATGGACTTTTTTATATTCAAGATGATGGAAATTTTATTGTAGACTATAAGAGGGATAAAACAGCTCATTTAAGATTGTATTCAGACTATTTAGATCTTGAAAGGGCTTATTCAACTAAAAAGAGTGTTTATATTTATGATAACGGAGCTGGACTCTTTAGAGAGGCTGAATGGAGTAACCCACTAGGGCCAGTTCTAAACTCAGCTATCAAAGATTATGTAGTTGGAAGTGGTGGATACATATATGACTCATCAAAACAAACATTAACTGGCGGTGCTGGAAAGATGATAGTCAAATATGGAATACAACATTCAGTCAGATGTTTAAATTCAGATAATATTATTTTATTTCGTTTTCATGGAAAGCCTCTACTTCTGACTAATCATGGAACTTACGAAAGTCCAAGTGGAGAATATTTCTATTCAAGTAAAGATCTGTTTCCTGATCGACCAGAGGATACTATTAGATGGATCTTCTGATGGATGAGCAATTTTAGGGACAATCTTTCTACGCTCAAAACTCACCTGCTTTTGGTATAATTACTAACCCATCCTTGTTAAAAGCCTTACAGGAGCTCCAGTAAAAGCTGAAACAACAGGCACTGGTCCTGGCCCAAAGGTTCTATCAATTAATGTTGCCCAGGCAAGAACAGGGATACCTTTCATAGTAGCACGTGTATGAGCTTCAAGGCTGGATCTAGCAGTAGTGATAACGTCAGTAACTAAGATGGTTTCATGTCCACGATATTTTTCACCATGACCATTGGATATTTTACTTTCTAAATACTGCTCAAGGGCAATAACATGACCTTTTGGTGCGTAGAGCTCCGCATAGGTTGCATAAAGTCTTTCAGCAAAAAAACTATACCCACCAGGCAATTTTAAAAAAAGTTTTGGATGATTTGGATAAAATAGATCTTTAATTCGCCCACTAATATACCTTGCGCATGTATTTAGCTCGTCCTCGCCCAGATCCTCTACCCTGTAGTAAGTTCTACTCTCACACCGACCTCCGATAGGAACTGGGTCTTCAAACTCTTCAGTTATCGTTTCAAAAATTTTGTTAATCTCTTCAATATCAATTTCCATACTTCACCGCAGAAAGAGCCTGAGACAGTGATGCCTGGCTATTGTCCCTAAAATATTCATCAAGCCTAGGAACGATAGCAGAGGGTCTTGAACCTTCAACATCATATAAAGCTTTTAAAGTCCTAAGACCTTCGTGTACCTTGTTTGGATTCTCTTCAAGGTAATTAATCGTTAACTCGGTAACCTTTGATGCATCACGAAAACCTTGAAGGTAACCTGCTATAAACTGCTCTTTTTGAGTCTGATTTAAAAGTTTCCAAGTTGAGCCAAATGCATCAGCGTAGGTAAGGGTGCTGGTAGCTAATACAAAGAGTATCTTAATCATCAGCATAAAATAGCCTAAATTGAGTGACTTATGCTAGATTTATTTAAAGTATGATTAAACGCCGAAAGACAAGGTCAGTAATGGTCGGAGACCTGATTATAGGTTCCGAATCCCACATCTCTGTCCAATCAATGTGTGCCACTCGAACTCAAGATGTTGAGGCCACTATAAGGCAGATAAGGCTTATAGAAGAGGCCGGGGCTGACATTATAAGGATAGCCATAGATAGTAAAAAAGACGTTGAGGCTCTAGCTCAGATTAGAAAATCTGTTCCAAAAGCGAGGCTGGTTATAGATCTTCAGGAAAACTATAGGCTAATAACCCTTGTTGCCCCTTACGTTCAAAAGGTTAGGTATAACCCCGGACACCTTCATCACCATGAAAAAAGTACTCCGGTAAAAGACAAAGTACGCTTCTTAACAGATACTGCAAAAGAGTTTAACTTGGCTCTTAGAATTGGTGTAAATTTTGGCTCCCTGGATCCTTCTAAAAAAAATGAGGCCAAAAAGGATGAGGCGGAGCATACAGATGCAGCATTAGCCTCAGTAAGAGAACATATTGGGTACATGGATGACTTTGGATTCAAGAACTTTGTTGTTTCCTTAAAAAGCTCTGATCCAAACGAGGTGATCGATATTAATAAGGCGTTTGCAGAAGAATTCTCCGAAATTCCCATTCATTTAGGGGTAACCGAAGCAGGAATGCTCCCAATGGGAGAGATTAAAACCAGAGTAGCTTTTGAAAACTTACTAGCAATTGGAATTGGAGATACAGTTAGAGTTTCGTTGACACTGCCTAATACTGAAAAAAACAAAGAGATCGAAGTCGGTAAAAAGATAATTGAGGATGTCTATGCAGGAAGATTCAGATCTGTGCCTAGATTTGTTCAAGAAGGACTCAATATAATATCTTGCCCTAGCTGCTCTAGGGTTGAGAATGAGGCATTTGTTGAGCTAGCAAAAAAGGTAAAAGAAGTGACTAGCCAATATGCGGATAAGAATCTTACTGTTGCGGTTATGGGATGCAGAGTGAATGGCCCTGGGGAAACAGATGATGCAGATTTGGGACTTTGGTGTGCTCCGAATCATGTAAACTTGAAAAAGAGGGGAGAGTTACTAGGTGCATTTTCCTATGAAGAGATCGTTCCAAAACTACTTACTGAATTAGAGTCACTAGCAAAATGACAGTTGGGATTGAATCGTTAACAGATGAAGAGAAGAAGATAGCAGAGTTATACAGAAAAACTGCGGCTCCTGCCTCGTTGGTTGTTGGAATAATAAGAACAGAAAATCCTGAGAACCCAAGAGTTTTAGTTCTTGAAAAAGGTGAGATGAGCCTTCTTAGGTTCTCAGATCACGTTTTAAACTTGAATCCTGAAAAACTTTCTCTACTTTATGCAGTTCAGCAACGGGCTGCCAAAAAGGGAGCTTTAACTGGGGTTAAAGCTTTCGGAAAGACCAATGTGATATGGGTTAGAAGGCAACACTTATCATCTGTTATGACAGAAGGGGATCTTGAAACGCTTTCAGAGGCTGATGCTATAAGACTAATCCGCAGTGTTGGTGAACTTCATCGATCTGGAGTTGTTCATGGACATCTTTCACCATCTAATCTTTCAAAAACTATCCCCTGGATTATTTTAGATCCTGGATTCTCTGGACTTGGTTCTGGTAGGGAGAGCGATTATTTAGCACCTGAGAAAGAAGTGAGTGTTGGAGGTGATGTATATTCTCTTGGAATGATTCTCTCAAAAGTTAAAAACGCTTTTAAAGAAAAAGATAAACAGTTTTGTATCGAAAGAATGCTTAGAGCTGATCCATCAGAACGCCCAACTCTTGAGGAGGTTTTAGAAAGTTTAGCTGGAGAGAAGGTTAGCTTTGCCCCTGCACAGGCAGTAAAAGAAAGCTCAAAAAGACCGATTCTGTTTGCGCTCCTAGGAATATTAATCTTAGGAGGTATCTGGTTTGGTAAGGATCTTGTTTTATCCCAATTTGAAGAGGACTTTGATGATGGTTCTGACTATGTAGGGCTACTAAAAAGCGGACAACCCTCTCTTATGGCTGAAGTAGCTAAGGCTGCAAGTGTTCATAAAAGTTCTAGAGCACAGCAGGCTATCTACAAAGTTGTGATGGAAGGTTTTGAGCATCCAAAAGTCAACTCTAACTTAGTGAAGCTAGGGTTTCATGAACAGTGGGAGGCTCAGCTATCAAAAGATGATAGAGCTGCGATTATATCACTAGCTTTTTTGCCTCTTCTACCTGCTGATTCTTTAGTACTACCTGAAGCCTCTAGACTTCATCCATCTGTAGTTTTTTCTGTTCTGGGCTCTTTAGATGTTGAAAGTGAAGGAGGGCATTTCTCAAATATTTCTCCCAGTAAACTAAGCTCACTGCCTGAGCCATATGGAGCTCCGTTTTCTGGACTAGAAGACATCGGGGTCACCCATATGGAACAGGGGCCAGCTAGGGCTTTGGTTCATATTTTACTTGGGAATATAGAACCAAAGGTTTTCAAGGTTTATTTTGATGGATATTCAGATCTCTCATCATCATTAGTAAGATTAAGATACTTACTCCCCTTTTTAGATCAAAAAAGTATCGATCTTCTTTGGAGCGAGATGCAGGCTCAGGCAACTCCTGTTGCAGGGTGGTTTTTTATCTCTGACTTAGCTGGCTGGAGTAAGGTGACTCCAAAATCAAAGCTTGGAATTATGGCAGGACTATTTCCAGAGAATATAAGACTTGAGCAGGCGCTTGACCTTCTGCAGTTTCCACTCTCGTCGGTTGTATCTGAAGCGTTGCAGTTCTTAAATGGCAAAGCACAAAATGAACTGACAAAAAAATCATTGAAGGTTCTTACCGAAATTAAGTTAACAAGAGAGCAGAATATATCTTTAGGTAACATACTATTTTTAGATTCAAAACAAGCTGCTCCATTTCTTAAAGCTTGGCTTGATACAAGACCAGATCCACAGGCAACTTTGGAGCTTCTTTTAGCTCGTGATACATCTGGTAAGGACGATTCGCTAACCTTAGCCTTAGGACAGTATCTTGTTAGGAATGATTTTAAAGCTGGACTTAAAGAGTATGCAAGAATGGTAACCCATCCAGACTCGTTTGTTAGGTCTTTAGGATATGTTCGACTTAATCCAGAAGATCCAAAGGAGAGGATGATTCTTGAGCGAGTACTACCACTTGAGGATGACCAAAAAAATAAAGCACTAATTGAGGAGCGCCTTAAGAAGTGAGAGCTTTTGTAGCTCTTATATCTGCAATTATTGCTTTTGTTGCGTGGCAAAATTTTGGAGAGCCTTTTTTAGTTGATGCTATAGAGTACGCAGTTGGAGCTGCTAATATCCTAAAAGGTAATGGGTTTGTAATAACGATCAATGGGGTTAACTATCCACCAAGGTACCCACCATTTTTTTCATATCTGATCTCCCCAGGGTTTTTACTTCTTGATGAGCTAAGGGCAGCAGCAATTATTCCGAGTATTCTTTTAGCAGTAGGGATCTACCTTTCTGGTGAGATCTCCTACAGGATTTGCGGAAGTAGGTTAGCTGGAGTTGTCGGAGCTCTTGCTGCCCCTCAGTTTGTAAACTGGGGAGGTATGGCTATGACTGATTCGATTCTAGCTATAGTAACACTATGTTCTTTGTATCTTTTCATCCGAAATTTCGAAGGTTTTTGGTATGTTTCATTCTTGCTAGCTTTTGGTGCAGCTTTAAAGTTTATGGGAGTTCTGCTCTATATTCCCTGGATCTTTCGAGCTTTAGTCCAGAGAAGAATATTAGATCTTCTAAAACTATCAGTTCCCCTTGGTATAATAGTGGCGCTTAATTCTTATTATCAGTATTTAACCTTCGGAGATCCTTTTAGGAGCGGATATCAATATTGGGTTACAGTTCCCTATGATTTTTTTCATCTTACATTTTCATTCGATTACCTAACGACTAATCTTTTAAATCTAAAAGCCCCATTTGTAACTAATGTGCTACCATTAATTCTTTTCGGATTAGTAAAAAGTGATTTTAGTAGGAGAATACTTATATGGTCTCTTCCTTGGTGCCTCTTTTTGCTTATCTATTTTTATAATGATGTAAGGTTATATCTTCCTGTATTGCTACCCCTCTCTGTCGCACTCTTTATTTTTTTGCACCAAAAGCTTGGTAGAATTTTTACTATCATAGCTCTAATTGTCGGGATTATTTACCACGCTTCAAGAGATCCTGTAGGAGTTGTAATTGAGCCACCAGATTCAAGTGGAAGAATTATTTCTAATCGAAATGCTGCTTATATAAATTACTATTTTCCTAAAAATAAAGTTTTACCTAGAACCAGAGGGGCTGAGTATGCCTCAAAGGTTATTATGAAAAAAGCTCCAGTATTGGAGGTTATACCTAAGAATCTTAGTGAAGTTAATCGAGAGGAGATCTATTCTCAAGGGATATCAATTTTTCCAGAGGTTTTTGAGGAGTGATGGTACCTATAAACCTAAATCAAAGGAGATACTCTAATTGTGATTTCAACACAGAGGACGCTGAGTTTCTCAGAGTGGGTACTCTGTGTAACTCTGCGCCCTCTGCGTTTTAAAATTTAATTCTAAGATCGAATAAGCTCTGGGCATAAAAAAAGGGGCAAGACTAAGCTTGCCCCGTTTAGCTTTCTTTTCAACTAACTAGATTAGTCGAAACCGATTCCTTCTGTATTGAAGAAAGTCATAACGAAAGCACGTAGTATGAACGCACCAACTGCAACTACTAAACATCCTAGTGCTGCACGATACTGTCCAAACGCCGAGCTAAGAATCGCTCCAAGTCCTGCGCATACCATTACTAATACCCCGAATGATCCTTCAAGATATGTAAAGATTCTTGCAACAGCACTTGCAATTCTTTCGTCGTTGTATTCACCAACATCGCTAGATACTGAATCAAGCTGAGCCAAAGCTCCTTTTGCTGATCCTAATGCTAAAAGTGTTGTTCCTACTAAAAACAGAGCAAACTGAATCTGCTCTTTTGATGGATTTGTAAAAGCAGTATAGGTTTTAATCCCTAATTCTCTTACTCTTTCTACTAACCTATTCATAAAATATTTAAACTCCAAAGCTCTTTATTTTAAACGTAGGGCGTGACCCCTACCCAGTTTCTATAGAGGGATATGCAAGGATAGTAGACTTGTGACTCATATAAAAGTAAAATTTTTATGAGAGATTTTCGTAGGTTAGGTATGATTACGGCACTTGGGGTTGTTTTAGTAGTAGTTGGGGTGCTTGGAACCCTTCTTCCGATACTACCTGGAGCACCTGTTTCTTTCCTTGGATTCTTCCTTATAGCTTGGGCTGATGACTTTGAGAGGGTAGGAGCAGGGGTACTTGTCTTCACAGGAACACTTGTATTCCTCGGACAGATTTTCGATTTTATCGCTACAAAGTATGGAGTGTCGAAAGCAGGAGCCTCGAAGTATGGAGTATGGGGTGCATTATTAGGAGTTCTTTTTGGAATTTTCCTAGGTCCTTTAGGCATAGTAATTGGCCCGGTTGTAGGGGCAATTATAGGAGAGCTTCTATTTCAGCGAACTTTGGTGAGGTCAGGGATTATTGGTGTTGCAGCTGGCGCAAGTATTATTGTCTCTTTGTTTGTAAAGATGCTGCTTTTATTGATCGCAATCGCAGTTTTTGTGGTTGAGTATTATGGAGGGTGAAATCGGGTGCTGTTTAATTCACAGGTTAGAACCACCTAAGATACAACTTTGATATCCACGAATGTCTTGAAAACTCAAAGAATTTCTACACCTTGAACGGTTACAAAAATGGCGTCAAAGTGTAACCTTTGACGCCCCAGGTTACTCCCCCGCGCGGGGAGGGAGTTAGGGGAGTTCCCTTACATTCAGTATGAAGTTTTTTGTCAGCTTAGTGCAATCAAAGTTAGTTAGGAAAAGCTTGGATTTTTGGTGGTAATAGAAATTGGGAGAAGGGGCGAGAATTTCCTAAAAATTTCGGCTGTCGGCAATCGGGGAACTGCTTTCGGCTATCGGCTCACGGAGAGACAGAGAACTGAGATGCGGAGAGACAGATAGCGAGGAGACAGAGACACCGAACAATTCGAAAACTATCCTTTCCCCGCCACCTTAGCTACCCAAATACTAATCCCATATAAAATTAATAACGGTACAGCTAACAGAAATTGACTCATCACATCTGGAGGTGAAAGAACGCCTGCTACGATAAAAATTCCGACTATCGCATATCTTAATCCATCAATTAGAGTTCTATGAGTAATTGCACCACTCTTTGTTAAAAAATAACTTAGTACCGGCATCTCAAAAACTAACCCTAAGCCAACCGTAGTTTTTACAGTCATATTTAAATATTCAGTTAGTCTTATCTCGGGTGTTACCCCCATTATTTCGTATTGCGATCTAAAAAACTCAAATGCAACTGGAAGAATAATCTCAAAACCAAACCATGCACCTGTAAGAAAAAGGGCAGTTGAAAAGAAAACAAATGGAGTAACTAATTTTCTTTCACCATCATGTAATCCAGGTGCTACGAACTTCCAAGCTTGATAAAAGACCAGTGGTGATGCGATCAATAATCCAACAAAAACAGAGATCCAAAGTCTAATTGAAAACCCTTCACCTGGCCCTGTTCCGATTAATCTATAACCTTCAAATCCTGATGAATGAGGACGTTTTAGTAATTCTAAAACCTCGGCGGTGTATGAAAATGCAATTACAGCACAGATCCCAACACCAATGAGACAGATAATTAGCCGTTTTCTTAATTCCCTTAGATGTTCAAAAAAAGACATCTCACTCATGTTCTTCTTTCTCGGTGGTAGCAGTAAGAGTTGATGAGATCTCTTTTTTTATCTCTTCAGCGGGAGTGTAAACAGCATTGTATACTTCTCGTCTTAGATCGTTTGATTGCCTTTGAAGACCTCTGAAGGTGTTCATAATTGTTTTAGCAACTTTAGGTAATTCGTCCGGGCCAAACACAATCAGTGCAACTGCTGCTACTACCAATAATTCTCCCCAACTAAGTCCGAACATTGCCTTTTCCTAATTTAATATGAATAAGATACTGGTAAGCGAATAGGGAGGGAAGGGTGTCACTGAAACATTTTCTGAGTCTTCCAAAAGTAGGGGTATTTTTAGGTAAGATTAACTCCAGAGGCACAATGCTTCCTGATAAAGAGCCACTATAATTACTTAAAAGATTGATCAGTGCTTTAGCCCTCTTTATTGAGAAAAATTGAAGGTGGGAGCGATCTAAGATTCCCCGATCTTGGTACTCAAAAAAGCCAAACAAAATACTAAGTCTAATACTCCAGTGAGTTATGTTGGGCACTGAAATTAGAATCTCATTTGGAGAGAATCTTTTGACAGAATCTAACAGTACACTTTCAGGATCTGGCATATGCTCTAAAACATCTAAAAAAAGCAAAGTATCGTAGTGCTTGTCTGGCACATCATTAAGGGATGAATAAACTGTTCCTGGCTCAACTTCATCAACGGTTTTATAAGGAAGATGTTTTTTTATAAATCCTGAGCCAGCTCCAACATCAAGAATCGTTCTTTCCCTATCCTTTAGGAGATCTAAAGCCCAAGTGTGACTAGAGCCGAAGAAAAGCTTTTCCTGATACATATCGAAGTTAAGTTTACATATGTTTCTCCTACTTGCCCATGTTTTTGTTCGCAAACTGTGGTAGGATTTTCCCCTTCATGTATCACTCAAAGCTACACTTTCACTTTGTTGGAATCGGCGGTTCTGGAATGTCAGGACTTGCTGAAATTGTGCTTGGCTTAGGCTTTTCAGTCTCAGGTAGTGACGAGAAACAGTCAGAGATAGTCTCAAGGCTAATTAAGCTAGGCGCTAATGTCCAGATCGGGCATAGCGCTCAAAATCTCCCTCCAGAAACATCGCTTGTAGTACTTAGCTCAGCTATTAAAAAGAATAATCCTGAGGCTCTTGAAGGACTCGAAAGAAGAATTCCTGTTATAAAGCGTGCTGAGCTTTTAGCAGAACTCATGAGACTTCATTACTCAGTCGGAGTAGCAGGAAGCCATGGGAAAACAACAACTACTAGTCTTGTTAGTTTAATTCTTGAAGAGGGTAAGCTTGACCCTACGGTAATCGTCGGAGGTAAACTTGCTCACCTTGGTGGTGGTGGACGCGTTGGAAGGGGTGATTATCTGGTTGCAGAGACCGATGAAAGTGATAGGAGTTTTTTACTTTTAAAACCTACAATCGCAGTTGTTACTAACATAGATAAGGAACATCTTAACGCCTATACATCTTTCGAAGAGCTTGAAGAGAGTTTCCATAGCTTTGTACTTTCCATTCCATTTTATGGGTTAGCGGTTCTTTGTTTAGATGAATTAAGAGATCTTTGTAAAAAATTAACTCAGGAAAGACCTATTAGGCTTCTAACATACGGATTCTCTAGTGATGCTGACATTGTGGGAAGTGAGCCAGTAATTAATGGATGGAGTACTGAGTTTAGTATCAAAGTCAAAGGGGAGGAGTTTGGTAGAGTTACAATTCCCGTTCCTGGAAGGCATATTGCTTTAAATTCCCTTGCTGCTGTTGCAGTTGGACTTGAGTTTGGTGTTTCAAAAGACAAAATTATAGATGCACTAGGGAAATTTGAAGGGGTAGGAAGAAGGCTTGAAAAAATAAAAGAATACAATGGAGCTTTGATCGTAAGTGATTATGCGCATCACCCTACTGAAGTTAGAGCTACTCTTAGTGCTCTTAGAGCTTCAAGTCCAAATTCTAAAATTATAGGAGTTTTTCAACCGCACAGATACTCCAGACTTAAAGATACACTTTCCGAATATGCAGGAGCCTTTGATAAGTGTGATAGAGTATTTATTACTGATATCTATGCAGCAGGTGAAGAACAGATTGAAGGCATATCGCCGGAGGCTTTAGTTTTGGCTTCAAAGCATAAAAACCTCTCTACTTCTGGAGATCTTGTTAATACTCTAAATATCCTAAGAGAAACCATTTCCCCTGGAGATCTAGTAGTTTTTATGGGGGCAGGCTCTATTGGAGGCGCTCCATACGAGCTATGAAGGGAAGAGATCTCACAACTATAAAAACTGGTGGAGAGATTAAGAAACTTTATAGACCAAAAACAGTTATAGAACTCATAGATCTATTAAAAAAATTCGAGTCTTATAAAATTCTCGGTTTTGGAAGTAATCTTTTAATCAGTGATGAAGGGATAGAGGAGCCAGTAATATCCTATCAAGGAAACAGTCTTGAAATTAATGGTAAAGAAGTGATCGTGGAGGCTGGCTATGGGCTAATGTCTTTAGCAAGAAAAACTTCTGAGCTTGGACTTTCAGGCTTAGAGTTTGCCGGCGGAATTCCAGCCTCAGTTGGAGGAGCTTGTTTTATGAATGCAGGCGCTCACGGTGGAGAGATAGGAGATGTTTTAAGTAGAGTATGGTTCGTAAAAGATGGTAGGGAAGAGAGTTTAGCAAGATCTGAACTTAAGATGAGTTACAGATTTAGCGGAATCGATGGCTTAGTCACTAAAGCACAGTTTTCTCTTGTAGATTCCAGTAACTCTAAAGAACTTCTAGCTAAAAATTTAGCCTACAGAAAATCTACCCAACCACTTAGTTTGCCATCTTTTGGGTCAGTTTTTAGAAATCCTGATGGTAAAAAAGCAGGTCAAATTATCGAGTCTTTAGGATTAAAGGGCTTTCAGATAGGAGGAGCTAAGATCTCAGAGCTTCATGCAAACTGGATAGTAAATCCTCTAAAAAATGCAACAAGTAGCGAGGTAATGTCGTTAATTCAATATGTTAAAGATAAGGCTATAAATGAGCTTGGTTTAGAGCTTGAGCCTGAGGTAGTAATGTGGTTTTGATTAGCAGACTAGCATCGGATAACCTATAGCCGTTATGCGTTTTGTGGCTAATCTTACAGATACGGAGTACCTGGCTCTTCAAATTGGTGCAACTTTTGATAGTGATCTTTTTCGTGATTTTAGACCAAGTATTGATACGAATGATTCTAATGAGTTTTCAGAGTGGATAAGAAATCTTAGAGGCCTTGAAGAGGCTGCAAATGCTCAGAGCATGGAGTATTCCGATGCTGCTATAGCTGCAAAGCAAGCTGCAAAAGATGGAAACTGGGTCTTATTTTCAAAAGCTATAGGTTCTATGAAAGAACCGCCTATAAAATTAATTGAGTTATTGAATGAGTGTTTTGGATATTTTTTAGAGTCAGGAAATATTTCTGATAGCAAAGTCCTTGCTGACAAACTTCTTGGGTATTCAGGAAGAGGAGAGAGAGAAAGAAAGATTTTCGAAAAGCAGGGAACAGATCTTGATCGGATAACTGGGGTACTGGCTAGATCTGATCTTTCCAGTGAAGATTTCAGACACCTTGGATCAGTTGCAATTTCATCCCCTCAGATTCGAGAGGATTTTATTGATGCAGTAAATCGAGATTGCGATAAGCCTAGAATGTGTTGGGTAGCTCCACTTGGAATGCGAGCTCTTCTACAGGATAATTTTAATGATCCGGAGAGGTTTCCAATTGCCCTTGGTTTGTTGAATTCGACATTGAAAAGCCCTGGGATCGTTAAAACCCTGATTGACGAGGGGATCAAGTACAATAGAGTTGCCTTCGACCAAGATAATTTAAAGTTAGCTTTTGACTCAATAAAAGATTATGAGCCGGAAGGTAAAAAAGAGAGTTTTGAGTGGCATCTTTTTAAGGCTAGGGCAAAAGTTCATCTAGGTGAGTCCTACCAGGATCATATCGAAAAGGCTTATGAGCTCGCAAATGAATGCTCCTGGGCTCACTCGAGATATGTTTCAACTACAAGACAGGCGGCTATAAATCAGGTGAATTCTTTAGTTGAAGAGCTTAAGCTCTAAATTCCCCCCTGTGGAATTACAAGTCTCCATGTTAAGCTTGGTTATTGCGGTTTATGAAAAGGGTTTTTCTTTTAATACCATTTTTGGGATCTCTCTTCTTTCTCCCTAAAGATGCTCTATTCGATCTGATTCACCAAAAAGAGATTCTATTTGATGGAGATTCGCTATCAGGAACAGAAAAAGCTCTTTCGAGGCTACCAATCGAAAAAAGTTTTTTTTACTGGCTTTTTAACCCTACTGAGATAGAGGAATCTCTTGAAAGAGAGCCTTCTATATCAAAGGCGACCCTTTCAAAATGTGGGCTTAGATGTTTTTTAGTATCAATAAAAAAAAGAGAACCAAAGGGTGTAGTGATTTCAAACGATGGAGCGATCTGGCTAGTTGGAGATGATGGAGGATTCATTAGAAGAGCAGCTAAGAGCGATCTTAAGCTTCCCTTTATAGGAGGTATTTTTGTTGATAACCCAACTCCTGATCTTGCAAGAAGAAGAGTCCAGTCGAGTTTAAGGACTTTGGATGAGCTATCCAGTGTTGCTAAAATCAAGAGAATAGAAATTTTGCCAAGAGGAGAGCTTGATGTTTTTGTAAAAGATGTCCCTATCAGAATAAAAGATGGGTCAAAGAAGGAATTTGAGCGAGGGGTAAGAGTAGTAAATTTCTATAAGGGGGGCAGTTTAAAGAGGGTCGATGCTACTTATTCGAAATTCGTGGTTGTTGAAGAGTCCTAAATCCCCCTTGCATCTATTCACATAACATCGTTTAATTTTCCCATATAAGATGCCAAAAAAGAGTAAACCCATAGTAGCCCTTGATATTGGAACTTCAAAGATTTCAGCTGTAATTGCCGAGCGAGGCGATGAGGTTAAGATACTTGGATGTGGTAGTTCAGTCTCAAAAGGAGTCAGAAAAGGTGTCATCATCAACATTGAGAGCACAGTAACGGCTATTAAAGAGGCTCTTAGTCAGGCTGAAGCGATGGCTGGGGTAAAAGTTAAAAGTTGTATCGCCTCAATCTCAGGAAGTCATCTTGAAGGATTAAATAGCCATGGGGTTGTTGCAGTAAAATCTGGTGAAGTAACACGAGATGATGTTGATAGGGTAGTGGATGCTGCAAAAGCAGTAGCGATTCCACTGGATCGGGAAGTTCTTCATGTTATTCCACAAGAGTTTATTATTGATAATCAAGATGGGATCCGAGAGCCTGTTGGAATTTCAGGTGTAAGACTTGAAGCCAAAGTGCATGTTGTAACAGGCGCAATATCAAGTTCACAAAATATTATTAAATGCGCATCAAGATCAGGTTTAGATACTGATGCGATTGTTGCATCATCTTTAGCTGCCTCAGAAGCTGTGGTTACCCCGGAAGAGATTGAGCTTGGAGTATGTGTGATGGACATAGGAGGCGGCTCTACTGATATCGTTGTTCATCATAATGGCGCTGTAAAGCTAACTGCTGTAATGCCAGTTGGGGGAAGTCATATAACGGCTGATATAGCAGCAGGGCTTAGAACCCCAGTGGCTTCAGCAGAAGAGATTAAACTTAAATTTGGAACATGTCTTGTAAGATCTAGAGCGGATGATGAATTGTTCGAGGTTCCCTCAACAGGTGGAAGAGATGAGAGAAAATATTCAAGAAGAGATCTCGCTGATATCATTCAACCAAGAGTTAATGAGATCTTCTCTGCTATTTACGGATTCTTAAAAGCTCAAGGTTCAGAGGTTTATCTTTCAAGCGGGATAGTATTAACAGGCGGGACTGCATTGTTGCATGGAATACTTCCACTTGCAGAGGAAACATTCAGGTTGCCGATTAGAATCGGTTCTCCTTCCTCGAAGATTTCAGGTCTTAGCGATCTAGTTCAAAGCCCGGAGTTTTCAACTTCAGTAGGTTTGCTATTAAGAGAAACAGGGATGGCTGAACGAAAGAGTCTCTCAGGATCTTTCTCTAAGGTTGCAAACTGGTTTAGGGAGCATTTTTAAGTTTTCCATATAAATTAGAGTTTGGTCACAAGCACTCTCAAAAACGAGTTAGGACAGGCAAAAAAAATTTTACTTGGGGGTCAGGCTACTTGGGGGTCAGGCCGGGAGGCCTGACCAGGCAAATGCTAGCAGCTGCCTGGTTAGGAATCTATCGTCCGCGCCAGCGGACGAAGCAACAACGGGGCGGCCTGACCCCCAAGTTTCGTAACCACCATATCAACTCGCCATAGCCTGATTAAACCACTCCATCTCTTTTTTTGTTCCGACTATAAATCCGGTTCTTTCATGAATAGAGGATGGTGTCAGGGATAAAATGCTTTGTTTTCCATTACTGGTAAGTAACCCGGCTTTTTCAGCAATGTATGACACTGGCATCGCCTCATATAGAAGTCTTAGTTTCCCAGTTGGTTTACTTTTTGTTGCTGGGTGCATAAAAATACCCCCTTTTTTTAGAGTTCTATCAAAATCTGCAACTAGAGAGCCAACATATCTTCCTGAGTATGGCTTTCCTCTTTCATGAGTCTTTAAAGAGTTAACGTAGCTTTGAACATTAGCTTCCCAATCCCATCCATTTCCTTCATTTACACTATAAGTGTTTCCTGATTCTGGTGCCTTGATGTCAGGCTCAGTCATAACAAACTCACCTAAAGAAGTATCAAGTGTAAATCCTCTAACAGGTCCTCCAGCGCAGAAAACCAAGCTTGTTTGAGCTCCATATACTGAATATCCAGCAGCGACTATATCACTTGCCGGCCTTAAAAACTCATTCTCAATTCCTAATCTCTTAAAGATTATAAATATCGTTCCAACAGGAATATTAGTTCCAATGTTGCTAGAACCATCTAGTGGATCGAAAGCAACAACATACTTTCCAGATTTAGACCCCCTTGTTACAGGAAGCACCTCATCTCTTTCTTCAGAGACCATATGTCCAAAGCAGCCTGCAGAGCCTAAGACCTGCTCAAGAACCACATGAGATTCTTCATCAAGTTTTTGAGTTTTGTCTCCTGAGGCGTTCGTTTCACCTGTGTAACCGTATAGTCCCTTAAAGCCTGCTGTTTGAACCATCTGAGAGAGAACTTTTATCCCGTAACAGATTGCAAGCATTAGCTCAGAGAACTCTCCTGTGGCTACTTGGGCTTCCTTTTCATCTTGTCTTATTACACGTGCAAGGGTTCGTTGAATTGGTAGATCCATCGGGTAAATACTATCAATAGAGTAATAATTAAGTCCACTATACCGATTTAAGTCTAAGGTTTTATCTGAATCAGTGCTATGAGTTTCGCGGATAAGATTAAAAGGTTAGGTTTAGGTGCGGTTTTGTATTTCTCTATTGATACTCAGTTCTTCTGGACTAGCCCAAGCTCTTTTAGTTCCTAATCCTCTTGAAAATTTCAAGATCCAAAGCTACTGCAAGGATAGTTTTTTGATCTTGTTCAAGACCGGCAAGGTGCTTAGTAAGTCAAAGTTAAGAAAGTATAAGAAACAAAAGAGGTTCAAAAAAAAATTTAAGCTAGCCAAGGCTCGATGTTTCTCTTTACCTGCTCCTACAAATACTCCTGAGCCGATTACATATTCAGAATGCGAGAATCCAATTGAAAGCACAGATTCAGGTCAAGATATAATTCTAAGACCTAATACCTTCTTTAATTCCAATTATAGTGAAATCAAGCATTTGGCTAAAGCTTTCAGTATGCCTATGAGTCTGAGAAAGAATACGGGCTTGAGCGATCATGAGCGAGCCCTGCAACTTCAAAAAAGTGTTGAATTTGGAAATATCGTTGCAAATGCAAATCCAAACAGAAGAGTAAGAATTGTTCTCAATCCATGCAATTTTGATTTTTCTGCAATTCCTCCCACAAAAGATACAGATCTGAATCTCACAGAAAATCAAAAACAAGAGTTAAAAGCTCTTAGACCCAAGCTATTGATAAAACAAAGTAACATATCTATTGAAGGTGTCCCGTCCAAAACCAAACTACACTACAAAAGCCCATCTTTAGCGCAGGATGTTAGTTGCGGTTCTGATAGATGTTACGGAAGAGTGATCCTAGTTGTAATTAGAGGCAAGAATAATATCGCAGTATCAGGAATTCATTTCGAAGGTGATATTACATCTGAAGATTTTTTTAATCCTGCCAGACACCTTCATGAAAATTACCTCGCCTTAGGAGCCTCGAAAGGACGTTATGCAATGGTTATGGTTGGATACCCAATAACAAATCTTCCGACTGCAAACGGAGTAGTTTTTCAAAATAACAAATTCTCTAAGATCAATCTAAGAGCAATAGAGGTTCAAGGTAATGCAATTTTAAAAAATAACACCTTTGAGGGTGTTTTGCCTGTTCCTACTGGCACACCAAGTGGAAGTTACCAGAATCAGCTAAGTTGCTTTGCAAATAAAGCTCAGAGTTTTTGTTCACCTGAGTCGCCTTCTCTACCAACTGGACACTCTTTTGGAATGAATTGGCACTCTGGAATTGGGTTATATGGTGTGGGAATTGAGCCTTCAATTATAGAGAATAATCAGTTTTATGGACTCGTAGAGGGGATAGTAGGTAAAAATTTATTTGAAGGTTCAATCATATCTGAAAATATATTCGAACTAATTGCTGACCACGCGATCTACTTGATGGGTACACAATATAAGAGTGAGATCTCTCGAAATTATTTTTTAAGTGTTCTTTCTCATGTAATAAAGATGGGAGCTCATTCTACTAGATTGTCTGCAGGTGAAGAATCAGGAGACTTGGGCGCTTTCCAAATGATATTAAAAGATAACGTATTTTCAAAATTCCGTGGTAGTGCTCTTTTTCTCTCCGGATCCTTTAATCAGATCTTAGACAACGTCATCTTAGATGATTATGATCCTTCTGGATGGTTCAATAGGGAATGGCTTATTAATGGTCAGATTTCAAGAAATCCTGCTGTTTGGATCTCTACCTATGGAGGAAATACAAACAGAAACATCTGTGGGTACTTCAATCATTCAGAGGGTAACTTAATACGGAATCTAGCTGCCTCTATACCTGATATTTTCATTCAGCAAATGGATGATTCTTCTTGGGAAAGTTGTAGCGCTGTTACATTAAAGTCAGACAGAAGTATAAATTTAAATCAGATAGACGGAGCAGGTTTGATCTATTTTAGATCAAGAGCTTCCTCAGTTTTCAATTCGCAATTGCTCTATGGAAATGGTGCTGTCTTAGCTGTAGAAAAGTACCCTCCGCGGTGTGGAGGATGTGCTCGTATGGTTTTAAACTAGGGGCTAAGTATCGAACGTTACCTTGATACTAGATCCGCCACCCTCTCTTTTTTCAAATTCGAGTGTAGCTCCAGCAATTGTAAGAAGTTTTGAGGCTATAACAAGTCCAAGTCCAGCACCTTGCTGCTCTCTTTTATCGCGGCCATGTTGTTGAAATTCCGCTAGTGATTTTTTCACCTGAGATGGATCTAGTCCACATCCTCGGTCATGGATAGTGACTGAATTTTGAGCTATTTCGATCATTATTTCCTTAATCGAATCAGAAAATTTCACTGCATTATCTATTATTCTACTTAGAGCATCAACGAGATGTGGCTCAAAGGCGCAGATAGTTCCTTCACCCGCACTTCCTTTAAGAGCTATAGTGAAACCTTTATCTTTAAGTTCGGCTCCCCATCGTTTTATAAGCATATTAATTACAGATGAGATTGAGATATGGCTTTTTCGTTCATTGAAGATTCTTTCAGTAATTCCGGCTTCTATCTGTTGAAGTTGAATAAAATCAGATACTAGCTTTTCTAATCTTGCTCCGCTTCTTCTGATTGCCTCTAAAAGCTGAACTGTTTTATCTTCTTCGTCTTTTTTTGATTGATCAATCAAAAGTTCTGCTCCAGTGTTGATAGCAACAAGTGGTGTTCTTAGTTCATGGCTTAGCGTATGAAGCACCTGCTTTCTGTATGAGTTGTATTGCTCTTTTGAAGCACCTGCTCGTTTTAGCTTACCTTTTACGACTGCTAAAAGCTCTTCTGGTTCAAAAGGCTTTACAAGATAATCATCAATTCCAAGCTCAGAACCTTTCGCTCTTTCAAACTTTTGATCAAGTGCTGTAAGAAAAACAAATGGTATCTGAGAGCAGCTAGGAGTTTTTCTTAATGTATCATAAAGCTCATAGCCATCCATTTGTGGCATCATCACATCGCAAAGAATCAGATCTACTGAGTCGTTTTCTAATAAGCTGATTGCTTCTTTTCCGTTGTTGGCTACAGATACTTGAAAATTAGCCTGTCTTAATAGGGTACTAACGACCCCTGAAACCAGGGGATTATCATCAACTACGAGAATTTTGTACCGCTCTTCCATGACCGCTCTATATCGATGTCGACAAATGGGAAGATTATCTAAAGTGGAAATGACGAAGGTTTAGCATTTTCAAACTTGGGGGTCAGGCCGAAAAGGCCTGACCAGACAGACGCTAGCATTTGCCTGGTCAGGCCTTCCGGCCTGACCCCCAAGTAAAATATATTTACCTGCCCTTAACCTATCCCCCGAATCTCAACCTGAAGGAGATCTATGCTTGCTTTGAGTTGCGATAACTTAGTTCGCTCTTCTTCAACAAGTTTAGGATCAGCTCTTTTTGAAAAATCTGAAGACAACTTAGCTTCGCAAGAATTAACTCTTAAGATAGTTTCATTCAGTTCTTTTACTAAGAATTCTTTGTAAACAGCTTTATTTTTAACCTCACAAAGTACTTCTCCGCCCTTATAAGGTTTTTTTAATGGGTCATTAATTTGATCTAAAACAGTGACTCTTGCGATCCCTTCTACTAGGGCTTTTTCTTCTATTGATAAATTATCTACTGAGATATTCATCGGGGAGTAGGGTGCGCCAATTCCAGCTTTTACCTGTCTTATGGCTGTAATTATATCAATTACCCTCTCGATATTTGTAGAGCCATCAGAGTTGAAATTAAACTCCCATGATTCTTCAGCTAAAGTTTCCTTATCCTTTAAAAATGGAAGCTTCAGATAGATAGCTTCTGTAATAAAAGGGATAAATGGATGTAGCATTAAAAGAACAGCTTTAAATGTTACTGCTGTTACATACTTTGACTCTGGCTCATTAGCCATCACCTTCATCATTTCAAGATACCAGTCGCAGTAGGTAAACCACACAAAGTCATAAGCTAAGTCAGCCGCTTGCGGGATTGCGTAGCTTGATAATCTCTCAGAAACTTCGGTAAAAACTCTAGCAGTTTTATCTAAAATCCATTTTGAAGATTCAAGTTTTATTTCTGTTGGTTTGACAGCTTCTAATCCAAATTTAAGTTCAATAAGCTTTGAAGCATTCCAAAGCTTATTTGTAAATTTGCTATAACCTTCAATTTTCTTTGCACTAAATTTTAGATCTATGCCAGGAGAGGTTCCAACTATCATTCCTAGTCGTAAGGCATCAGCTCCGTACTTTTTTAACATCTCTTTAGGTTCAATGCCGTTGCCTTTTGACTTGGACATCTTCTGTCCTTTTTCGTCTCTAATAAGGCCATGAAAATAAAGATTCTTAAAAGGAACATCATTGAACCTATAGGCAGCAAATAAGATCATCCTACATGCCCAAAAAAACAGAATATCTCTACCCATCACCATGGTGTGAGTCGGGAAGTAGGGTGATGTAGTTTTAAGATCAAAAAGTCCGGCAGCAGAAACAGTTGTATATGGCCACTGGCCTGAGGAGAACCAGGTATCGAAAGTATCAGTCTCCTGAACCCAATCGGCTCCCGGTGAGTCAATTGAAGCTTTTATCTCAGCACCTTTGGTCCAAATAGGGATCTGATGCCCCCACCAAAGCTGCCTTGAGATGTTCCAGTCTTTCAAATTTTCAAACCACTTAATGACTTGATCGGTAAAGTTTTCAGGATAAATTTTTATTTTGCCATCTCTAAGCAATTTTAATGCTCGCTCTTTTAAATTTAACTCGGGTTTGTCTACCCTTAACCACCATTGCTCAGATAATTGAGGCTCAATCACATCTTTCCCTCGCTCCGAGATTGGAACTTTGTGTGTGATGGTTTTAGTGTTGACTAGATCCTCACCTAAATTTTCAATTACTTTTTTTCTTGCCTCATTCACAGAGAGCCCCGCGTATGGGCCTGCAAGCTCAGTCATTTTGCCGAACTTATCAATAACCTGACGCATTTCTAACCCTGCTTCTTCTCCAATCTCATAATCAAGAAAATCATGAGCAGGGGTTACTTTTACGATTCCGGTTCCAAATAATGGATCAACTTTTTTAGTTGCTATTATTGGAATTTCATATCCAAGAAGAGGCACACGAACTTTCTTGCCAACTAACTCTTTATATCTAGGATCAGCAGGATGAACTGCAAGTGCTGTATCTCCAAGTAGGGTTTCTGGTCTTGTAGTTGCAGTAATTAAGTCAAATCCAAAAAAAGGAACTAAGACTGTCCCGTCTCTGGTTACTAGCGGATCAGAGATCTCATGAGAAAATACACAGTAATTAGCGCCATTAATCTCAAGTAGATCGCCAATAGGTAGTTTTTGACCCTCTATAAACATTGCATCAGATGAGGTCTTTTGAAGGTTAAACTCGGATTTTTTAATTGGTTTCCTGGATATAGTTACTCCTTTGTATCTTATAAACCAAAGAGATCCTTTCTGTTCTTGATACTCAACCTCTACATCTGAAATAGCGGTTTGAGAAAATACAGACCAATTTACAATTCTTAGTCCTTTATAGATCAGACCGTCATTCCACATCTGAATAAAGGTTTCATAAACAGTTCGGTTAAGTCTCTCGTCCAGGGTGAAAAACTCTTTATCCCAATCAGCTGTGATTCCGATGCTCTGTTCCTGAGCTCTCATGTATCCGGCTCGGTCTAAGCAGAATTCAGAACATTTTTTGTATAACTCCTCTCTGGCTAATGTGGCGGGATCAATCCCTTCTGCTTTAAGCTTCTTCTCGTAAACAACTTGAGTTTGAATCCCTGCATGATCTTTTCCTGGAAGAAGAAGAGTAGGGAGACCTTTAGCTCTGTAGAATCTTCCTAAAATGTCCATCGTGACATAACCAAACACATGTCCTAAGTGAAGCTCCCCATTCGCATTAGGGGGAGGCATAGTAAGAACAAAAGGATCTTTTGAGGAAGATTTTAGTGAGCCAACATTCCTTTTAAGCCAAAGTTGATAGATCTTTGGCTCTTCTTCTTCAAAGTTAAAAAACTGACTCATATCGCGCTACAGAAAACCAACCATATAGAAGTGACAAGCAAGAAGCTAATGATACAGCAAGTGAAAGAGCCATAAGTGTAGATATCACCATATCAAGATGTTTTGGATAAAGACCTGAAAGAGCAACTGAGAGTCCAACCGAAAAAATAATTGCAAGAACTACCACGAAAGACTCAAGCTTCGAGCCTTTGGCTCTTAGAAACATAATTAAAAACCATATATTAATAAGTAAAAGGATCTGTCCTAAAACTGGGACAAATAGTGCAGTTGTTAGATGAAAAGGGGTAAGTAGGAAGCTAAGAGTTGGGGTAATAAAACTAAAGGGGAGCTTTGCCCGTTTTGCCCTTAAAATAGCCCTTTCGGTACGTTCTAGTTTATCCAGTAAATTCATATTAAGAAATTCTACCAGGCTGACGATATCCTATTTATGACCATTTTTCTATTGGCTCTTTCGATGCTCCTAGCTTATGCCACAATAGTGCTACCGGTGAGAGAAGCAAAAAGAGCTAGATCAAAACAAGCCTTTGATGATACTTACAGAGCCTTTCAGCTCTACTATATCAAAAAGCACTACCCTGAGGTTGAGGATCTATCGTTTGAAGAGATAAAGGGTAAGTTCAATATTAGATCAGCTTATAACTCACTTAGTATAAAAAACTAAGCAGCTCTGCACAAAATATTAAGCTGTTTTCTCCATATATTTCGAGTCGGCTTATTAGTTAATGCCTGATTTTATTCATCATATTCTAAATCATGAATATTAAGCTCCCCTAAACCTAAACCTAGTCCAATTAATACCGATTTTTTAATTAGACCAAGGATTTAGGTAGATGCCAATAACAATTGGAACCAACATAGCATCACTACAAGCTCAAAGAAGGCTTAATGAGTCTGATCCGTCAAGACTATTTGAAAAGTTAGCATCAGGAATGAGGATTAACAGAGCAAGTGATGATGCAGCAGGACTCGCAATTTCAGAAGACATAAATCTAAGAACTAGAGTTTACACTAAAGCCATTTTAAACGGGAACGATGCTCAAAGTCTTCTTTCTATTGCAGATTCGACTTTAGGAAATCTTAGCACAGTTGTTACTAGAATTAGAGAATTATCGCAGCAATCTGCAAATGGAACATTTAGCTCAACTCAAAGAGCATCTTTAGATGCTGAGGCTCAGGCTCTTAAAGATGAATTTTTTAGAATCAGCAGATCAGCTTCTTTTAATGGAATAAATCTCTTTGATGGAACACTTGGTGATGGAATTAGATTCCAGTTGGGATTTGGTACTGATGGAAGTTTGTTTTCTTCAGTAGGTGGAAAACTTGGTACTGGGAGTATTGCAGCGGCCTCCGGTAGTAATAGATATACTTTAGAAGGCACTACAGCGAGTGATGTAGCACTTGGTGATCTTAACGGTGATGGATTTGCTGATATGGTTACAGTGTCAGGAACTGGACTTGCAAGCTATTTCAATATCAGACTTGGAAATGGTGATGGTACTTTTGGAGCAAGTACAAGCCTAGCTTCTATTTCAGGGAGTTCAAATGCCGTAACTCTTGGAGATCTTAACGGTGATGGATATTTGGACATGGTAGCTGTTGGAACTGGTGGAGGCACTGCTCAAGCATCGATCAGGCTTGGTAATGGGAATGGTACATTTGGAGCTTCAACTACCTATACTTCTATGGGTGAATTCGGAGTTCAGTTAGCAGATCTAAATGGAGATGGGGTACTAGACCTGGTAGCCGCAGGCGGAGCAGCCGCAGGTACTATTGGAGTAAGACTTGGTGTTGGTGATGGAACATTTAGTACTCTTCAAAACTTCGGTGGAGGGGGAGTGTATCAATAATCAGATCTATTTATATCCGATCTAAACGGTGATGGTAAGTTAGATATAGGAGTTATTGATACTGGAAGAAGTGGATATGCTACAGTCTATTTCGGAAACGGAAATGGAACATTTGGCGGAGTCGTCTCTTACAATATGGGCTTTTCGTCTGGGACTGGAATATCTGCAGGCGATTTAAACGGAGACGGAATTTTAGATCTTGTAGCTGTAGGTAATGCAGGTTCGGGTTATACCTCTGTCAGACTCGGAAATGGTGATGGAACATTTAGGGATGTAGTATCGTACGCCGATGTAATAGCTCAGCAAGAGATGATACTTGCTGATATGAATGGAGATGGAAAGCTTGACGTAGTTTCTACGGGATTTTTTGGTGGTGAGGGCTACGCAACAATCAGGCTTGGAAATGGCGATGGAACCTTTGGTAGCTCAACCAGTTTTATCTCCGATAAAGCATCCTCAGCAGGATTGTTTGCAGGTGATATTAATGGGGATGGGGTATTTGATATAGTTACAGCAGGAGTATCAGATGGTACAGCAAGCTCTTCAGCTCTTTTTGGTTTCACCCGTGATGGGGTTTCACCAATTCTTCCATTTAGCTTAAAAACGAAAGCTGAGTCCCTTCAGGCTATGTCTATGCTTGATAGAACTCTGTCTAATCTTTCACTTCAGCGGGGAGTTATTGGAGCTTCTCAGTCAAGAGTAGGTATTGCGATTGGGAATCTTCAAAGTGCAAGAGAATCTTTCGTTGCAGCTAGATCTAGGATTATTGATCTTGATATTGCAAGCGTATCAGCTGATATGATCAGAGTTCAGATCCTTCAAAAGACTGCTACTGCAATTTTAGCGCAAGCTAATCAGGCTCCAAAGCTTGCTTTAAGTTTGATAGCAGGGAAAGAGTCTAAGTTATAATTGAAAATTCTTTGTGGTTCAATTGTATATACTTAGAATCTGAAAGACTCATTTCAAGGTCATCGAAAAGTGTTTCCTTAACTTCCGCATTTCTTTATTAACCACGGAGACCACTAAGAATACAAAGGGAATGATTTGCTTCCAGGTTACAAGCCTAAGCTATCGTAACATCCTTTGAAAGATAAACCTGTTGAATAGCGTTTAATAGCTCAACACCTTCTTTCATTGGACGCTGAAACGCTTTTCTTCCAGAGATTAGTCCCATTCCGCCAGCTCGTTTATTGATAACAGCAGTTCTAACAGCATCTTGTAGATCGTTACTTCCTGAGCCTCCACCGGAGTTAATAAGTCCGGCTCGTCCCATATAGCAATTAGCTACCTGATATCTTGTTAGATCGATCGGGTTATTAGTAGAAAGCTCGCTGTACATTCTCTTATCCAGCTTTCCGTAAGAACTGCTTCCCATGTTTAAAGCCTCAAAGCCACCGTTTTGCTCAGGCTGCTTTTGTTTAATTATGTCAGCTTCTATTGTTACTCCAAGATGATTTGCCTGCCCTGTAACATCAGCACTTGTTTCATGATTAACGCCGTTAACCTTAAAACCGCTGTTTCTAAGATAACACCAAAGAATAGTTGCCATTCCAAGTTCGTGAGCCCTTGAAAATGCTTCAGACACCTCAACAATCTGTCTAGTTGATTCTTCGGATCCAAAATAGATCGTAGCTCCAACAGCAACACACCCCATATTCCAGGCATCTTCTACTTGGGCAAACATCACCTGATCATATTTATTTGGAACTGTAAGAAGTTCGTTATGATTAAGTTTTAGAATAAATGGAATTCTATGAGCATATTTTCTTGCACAAAGACCTAAGACTCCAAAAGTAGTAGCAACGGCGTTGCATCCTCCGCTTATAGCAAGTTTTATAATATTTTCTGGATCAAAGTAATCGGGGTTCTTTGCAAATGATGCACCAGCACTATGCTCTATTCCTTGATCAACAGGGAGAATTGAAAGATACCCTGTTCCTTTAAGATTACCTGAATCAAATAATGACTGTAATGATCTTAAAACTTTTGGATTCCTGTCAGATTGAACAAAAACCCTTTCAATAAAATCTGGCCCAGGAAGAGTAAGTCTTTCTTTTGGGATCGTTTTACACTGATGGGTTAATAACGACTCATCTCCAAGAATTTCAACTATCGACATAATATTCTCCTTTAAATGATTCTTTTGCCTAAGCCACTTTGTAATAGCCTTATAGCAAGTTTTGCTGTTTTCTCATCCTTATCAAGCTCAGGATTATACTCAACAAGCTCAAGACTTAAAAGATTAGGGATAAGTGAAATCTCTTCCATTATAAAGTGAGATTCTCGCTCAGATAAGCCTCCAGCAACAGGAGTCCCAACTCCAGGGGCTATTTCAGGATCGCAGGCATCAAGATCGAAAGAAGCAACAACTCCATCAACCTGTTTTGAAAGATTTTGAATTGCCTCAGATGCAACCGAGCCTATTCCTCGAGCATCGATATCTCTCATAGTATAAAGCTTAATACCTTTTTTTCTGATGTATTCTTGCTCAGGTGGATCGATATCTCTAACAGCAATGTATGTAATGTCTTCAGCCTTAATGCTGGGTGGTGATTTTGTTAACGACGGAACCTCTCCAAGAAGTGCTCTAAGAGTCATTCCATGAATATTACCAGAAGGGGTGCACTTATCGTCATTTATATCAGTATGAGAGTCTATCCATAGAGCGCCGATTCTTTTCTTAGTGATTAGCGCAGCTGTTTCGATAGTTGTAATTGAGATAGCATGATCGCCTCCAAGAACGAGAGGTTTTTTATTTTCCTTATAGCACTGAGCTATTTTATCTTTAAGATCCTCATGAAATGATAAAAACTCTTTTAGATTTTTAGGACTTCCACCACTTCCCTCAGAGAGATAGCTTGGAGTAACAACACCGCCAAGTTCTATTAAAGGATCAATTAACTTTAAAGTATCAAATAGCCCATGCGATAGAAGTACATGAGGACCAAAGGCCGAGCCCTTTTTGCTTGATCCTAGTCCAAATGATGCGCCTATGATTCTAAACATAGTTACCTATACCTCTTTACATCCAAACTTGGAGGGATCGGGGTTTTGTTGACTATATAATCGGCAAGGACTCTCCCTGCTACAAGTCCGGTCTGAAACCCTCTTGATCCGTGTCCTAGAGAGACTAAAACATCTTTGGATATTTCTCCAACTAGAGGCATTCTATCTGGGGTATTTAATCTATAGCTAACCCTGCCACCAATATAAGTACTATCAATATTTAAAGCATTTTTTAAGCCTTTTAAAATATAGTCCTGTCTTATTAATTCATCATTGAAAACTCCATGATCGAAGCTTGAGCCAACAACTCCGCCTGGAAGTATGTAGCCTCCGTAGGCGATCGGAATGTTTATTGTAAGGGGAGAGATGAAGGCCACTTCGCCTCTGACTCTCTCGAGTGGGAGGTTAAAGTTAGGAGTTCCCGTGCAAAAAATTGTTTTTTGAGGCTTAGGGGTGCTAACTTTACAGTTAAACTTAATATCAATTTTGTCTGATAAGATCTTAAGAATTTTATTTGTCTCGATTGACCCTGCATTTTTATAAAAAATTACGGACTCATAAGGGATCTCTATTCCAGCAAGCTCAGAAGCTTTCTCTCCTGAAATTATAAGTTCAGGGTTACTTTTTTGAAGCCGTCTAACTTTTTCGCTGGTAGGTAGATGAATCGACCCTTTAAATGCAAACCCGAGCTTTTTGTATAAAGTGATCGCCTCTTTAGTTATCCATTCCATTTCCTTTGAACGTTCTGTGTTTGAAAGAACAGGATTGATTAGCGCTTCTTTGTTTCCTGATGCTCCAGCTCCAAGATCGCTTGCTTCTTCGTAAACTACTACTTCCTCACCGTACTGTTTTAAGAAGTAAGCGCAGGAGAGCCCTGCAATACCTGCGCCGATAATAGCTACCATTTCTTTCCTCTAAGTTGTCTTGATGCCATAATTGGCCACGATGTTCGCACTTGCTGGGGTTTATAATCTACTTTTTGGTTTTATATGTATATTCTTTCCAAGTTTAATTTTTGAGACTCTAGGGATTCAAAGCCCTGACTATATAGCGTTATGGCAATGTATAGGCCTTTTAATCGCTATTTTTGGTGTTGGCTATCTTGTTGTATATGGAGATCCTCACAAACATTGGCTAGTGGTTCTACTAGGATTAATGGGGAAGCTTGGGGCTGCTTTAGGATTTATTTACACACAAATTGCCGGAACCCTTCCATTTGAATTTATTTACTTAGTTATCATAAACGATCTTATCTGGATCCCATTTTTTGCTTTAACTCTTAAGGCAACATATCAGGGGTATCTTGATACTCTTGGGGCAGAAGCGTTGCCACTTGATGAGTCTCTTAGAAAATTTATTGTTGGAGGCGAATCACTTTATGAGCTTTCATATAAAAAACCATTGCTTTTGATTTTTTTGAGGCATGCTGGTTGCGCGTTTTGTAGAGAAACTTTGGCAGCACTTAGTAAAGAAAAAATTGACGATATGTTTACAGTGGTAGTGCATATGGGAAGAGATGTCGACGGAAACTATTTAAGAGATAGGTTCAAACTTCCATGGGTTAGTTTTGTTAGTGATTCAGATAGAGTTTTATATAGATCTTTCGGGTTAAGACGCGGCACTCTGTCGCAGCTATTTGGTCCGCTCGTTTGGCTTAGGGGGTTTAATGCTGCAGTTATAAAAGGGCTAGGAGTTGGGGTCATCCAGGGGGATGGGTTTCAGATGCCTGGAGCTTTTATAGTTCACAAAGGTAAGGTTATCTATGAAGAGAGAGCAGCTTCCGCAAGCGATCTTCCGAACTTTGAAAAGTTGCTTTGCGTTCAACCAGCCAATGAGGGGTGAACGCTGTTTTAATTGCTAAAACATTAATTCCTCCTTGTGCAAGATCTTAGGTATCTGCATTCTATCTTCAGATGGAATCAGGCGGAGAGTCTGGTTCTAAAACCGTCTTCCGAGAGGAAGAATTTTTAGGAGAAAATATGAATAAGAAAACTTCTTTTGCAGCTCTAGCAGCATCTGCTGCACTTTTGATGGCTAGTGCCCCTGTTATGGCTGATGCCTTAACAAAAACCGATTCAGAGATCCGTGCTTGTGGCGGACATGAAGGATGCTGCGCTGCGGAAGGTTGTGAGGCTCATGATTGTCACGCATGTGAAGGTCATGATTGCGAAGCTCATGAGTAGGCTTTAGTCAAAACTGTTTTTTAGCTATCTTTGTTCCTGTATGGGAAGAGAGATAGCTCCGTTTACAACAGATGTTGAAATAGACAACTTCGATGAGATCTTAAGTGGTGCATCAGAGGTTGTTGCGGCTCTGGAGGAGTGTTCGAAAGATGGCTCCTCTCCGTTTTCAAGATTGCTTAACACAAAAGGCGATCAGATAAGTGAATGGGAACATCTTCCACCTAAAGATTGCTACGATCCTGAAACTAGATCTCAATATTACTACCATGTCCATAAAAAAGAGGAGCGAATCGCTGGCGAGCATGGCCATCTCCATATATTTCGAGGAAGCGATATTCCTTCAATAATTCCAATTAGCGAAATAGGGGAATCGTCACATAAACCTAAAAAAAGAAATCTAACTCATCTTTTTGCCTTGGCTTTAGATAGTAAGGGGGCCCCGATTGCGATTTTTACCACAAATCATTTTGTCTGTGGTGATAACTGGTTGTCCAGTGATGATACAGCTAAACTACTAGAGGGCTTTAATATTGGAGTCAGTGAGCCTGATCCATTGATAAACCTTTGGGTTAATGGATTAGTGAAGCTTTGTAAGCCATGGGCAAAAGCTCTTCTTTTAAGAAGAGACCATGAGTTCAATAAAAGAGCAGATCCTGATTCGCCTTTTGCAATCTATAAAGATAGATCTTTTGAAATTCCAACCTCAAGTTATTTTGATTTTATTCAGGTGATGGAGTTTTTAAATCAGTAAAATTTTTACTTCTGTTGCTGTCCTCCGCCTCTCCGTTATCCGATAGCTGTTAGCTGAACGCCGAGAACTGAAGATAGAAGATTCTTGGCAGTCAGACCTCATCACCCAACCTCGATCTCACCCCTAACCAATGCAGCTAAGATATTCATATCTTTTGGAATGGATTCAGTAAGATTTACACTACCTTTTTTTGTAACCAAAATATTATCCTCAATTCTAACTCCACAAGATCCACTGAGATAAACACCAGGTTCAATTGTTATCACCATTCCTTCTTTGAGTTCATTTTCTGCAGATTCTCTTAATGGCCCAACATCGTGAACATCAAGTCCAAGGCTATGGCCAATGCTATGTGGGAAGAATTTTTTATAGCTCTTTTCTTTTAAGTGATTAACAACTGAGCCTTTCTTTAAAAGCTTAATCGCCATTAAGCCCTTAATGATCACTGTTGCAGCAGCTTTGTGAACATCAGATAAAAGAACTCCTGATTTTACATTACTAATTGCGGCTTCTTGAGCTTCAAGAACTATGTGATAGATATCAATAAGTTTTTGAGATACTAACTCTCCTCCTACGGGAAGAGTTCTTGTCACATCAGCGCAATATCCATCGATACTTCCGCCAAAATCTAAAAGAGCAAGTTCTCCCTTCTTAAGGGCTCGATCGGTTGGTGAAAAGTGAAGCACACTTGCATTTTTTCCACCTGCAACAATCGTATTAAATGAAAGCTCTCCCCCTTGGGCACGGATCCAATACTCTAAAGTAGCAGCGATAAAATTTTCAGTAACTCCAGCAGTTATGAATCTTGCTGTTTCAAAAAAACTTGATGCAGTTACTGCTACAGCGTTCTCTAAACAAGCGATCTCTTCCTTTGATTTGAAAAGCCTTAACTTGCTTGATACTACTTCAAGCGGGGATACATTTTTTGGAAGTACTTTTCGCGCATAGTATGGCCTGCTAAATACCCACTGAGCTACAGCCAAACTGAGTCCCCCATCAATAGTTTGATGATATAGAGTTTCATGATTTTCAATCTGTTTTTTAAGTTCACTAAGAACAGACTCTGAAACTAGAAGTTTGGCACCTATTCTTTTTGCTATGCTCTTTGGATCCTCTCCTAGTCCGTCCCATAGAGCCTTATCCGAGTCATGTTTTGGCGCAACAAGAGTCGAATCTCCTGATCCTGAAACTACCAGTGTAACATCTTGATTCTCCGTTCCTGTAAAATATAGAAGATCCGAGTTTCTATAATTTGGATAGGTTGTATCATTAGATCTGAATCTGGATGGATTTCCACTAATTATTGCAACTCCAGATTTTGTCATTATTGAAACAAGACTTTTAATTCTTTTTTTGAATATACTCATAGCTTAGGAGTCTATGATTGATGAGCTTAAAATAACAGTTAAAAACTTAGAAGAAGTTTATCAGCACGTTCACCATGCAGAATCACTTAAATTTCTTGAGGCTGGACGGGTTTCATTTTTAAAGATGGCCGGTTCCTCGATGGAATCTCTGATAGCTTCTGGGATATATCCAGTTGTAAGAGCTATAGAGGTTGATTATTTAAGAGAGATAAAAACAGGGGAGATTTTAGTCAAAACTTGCATTAAAGATGTTAGTGAACGCTCAGTAGTTTTCGAGCAGGAGCTTTTTAATGAGCGAGGTAAGATGGCAATTAAAGCATCGGTAGTTTGCATGTTTCTCTACAAAGAGCTTGGTAGAGCAGGGGAAGTACCTATAACCTTCCGTGATTACAGGCAAAAATAGTGCTTTGCGCCCTTTAAAAAAGGGAGGCATCTAAAAAAGGGTGATGACTAAGGTAGCAATACTTTTCCATGACCAGGAGATAGCAAGCCTCTTTGCCGAGCTTTCTAAGGCAAAGGGTGCGGTAGCCCGTATTGTCGAATCTACTAAGCAGATCAGCCTTACCGAAAAGATTATCACAGAGGCAAGCTTTATAGACTCTATACCTCAAGAAAGGTATTCAGAGACTCTTCTTGTAAGTAATGGTCAAGAGTTTTCTCAGTTTAGTAATACCCTTAGACGTCCATTAACTGAAGGGAAAGTTATAAAAGCACTAAGTCAGCTTTTGGACTAAGCCCCTTTCATTTGCTCTATATCACTTATATCCTTGTTAGTTGAATGTTGAAGGAAAACTGGCGTTTAATTTCACGTCTTGAGCGTGCCGGAGATTTTGCTCTTATCTGCCTATCTTTTGTTGCTGCTTACTACGGAAGATATAGCCTGGTCTTTTGGAATGAGAAGTACAATCTTGGTTTGCCCCTATTTGGTGAAGAGCTAGCCCCTCTAAAAGATTACGCTCTTATCTTAGTTCTCTCGCTGTTATTTTTCATGGTGGTACTAAGCCTTCTTGGTGCTTATGCCAGTATGAGGCTAACCTCTCCCATCAAACTTCTTAGTATAGGTTTGGCAAGCTCAGCAGTTGTATTCTTACTACTTGCAGCAACGCTTTTTATTCTCAAAGTTGAAGTAAGTAGAAGTTTTATTGCACTGTTCTGTTTGCTTGTGGGACTGCTCTTAACACTGGAAAGATACATCGTCTTAGCGATTTTAAGATATTTTAGAAGAAGAGGACGGAATTTTAGAAATGTTATCGTTTGTGGCGGAGGTGAACAGTCAGCACGACTACTTGAGGAGATCTCATCTAGAAAAGAGCTTGGGATAAGAGTGAGAGCAGTCGGGGTTTTTGGTCCAACTGAGTTATCATTCTCTCCGTTGATTAAAGGTAAAGAATCGATAGAGAAAGCAATTCGTGATGGTGCAATAGATGAGGTTATATTTGCTGATGTTGCTCAATATATGAAAGAAGCTGAAAGTTTTCTTGTTGCCTGTGCTGAGCAGGGGATAGAAACCACTGTTGTTGCAGATCTTTTCTCAGTAGGGGTGGTAAAATCTGGGTTAAGCTACTTTGGCGGTATGCCACTTATCCATTTTGAAACGCCACCTGGAGATAGATGGGAATTGAGCATTAAAAGAGGTTCAGATATCGCAATATCGATTATTTTATTAACTTTACTTCTTCCCATCTTAGCACTTATTGCGATCTTGGTGCGTGTAACCTCGGGAGGTCCAGTTTTATTCAAGCAAAAACGGGTTGGGCTTAATGGCAGAATATTTTCCCTTTATAAGTTTAGAACCATGGAGAAAGACGCGGAAGAGAAACTTCATCTTTTAGCAGATAAAAATGAAATGGATGGACCAGTGTTCAAAATGAAAAACGACCCCAGAGTAACGCGCCTTGGAAAGTATCTGCGAAAATTCTCACTAGATGAGCTCCCTCAGCTATGGAACGTTCTAAGGGGAGATATGAGTTTGGTTGGCCCAAGACCGCCTGTTCCAGGTGAGGTTAGTATGTACGAGAGAAAAGATAGAAGACGGCTTTCAATGAGACCTGGATTAACCTGTACATGGCAGGTAAGTGGTAGAAACGCTGTTAAAAGGTTTGAAGATTGGGTCAAAATGGATCTAGAATATATTGATAACTGGTCACTGGGCAGGGATTTTCTGCTTCTCTTAAAAACTCTTCCAGTAGTCCTCTCGGGTAAGGGTCAGTAAGATGAAAAAATATGTAGATAACCTAAAGGCGCAGATTGAGATTCTAAAAACAAAGAATCTTTCGCAATCAGAAAAACACGAAGTAGTCACGCTTTGGACCGAATCTCTTATGTTGGATGAAACAAAAGGTAGAGAATATCATTTCTATAAGCGTCTCTCAGGGGCAATAACTAAGCTAAATTCTCTCCTGGCAAGAAAAGGGCTGCCAACCGCAGAGTTTCCACCACCTTACGATCCAAAGAGTAGGGCAGAGGCGGTAAGTGAGATTCTAGGAGAGTGATTTTTATCTCTGGTCAGTCTTTCTTGTCCCCCGAAGCCTTTGGCGTAGGGGGAAGACTGACCTTTTTAAGGACTGGCTTCCTTCTTCGCTAAAGCTACTTAGGACAAGAAAGCCAGTCCAGACATAAATCAATGCTATTTGACCACGGCCAAAAAAATCGGTATATTCGGCGGCTTATCCATGAAAACGTTATCTATTACGAAAAAACAGGCAGAAGAGGGGAGTAAGTGGCTTCTTGTTGATGCAACTGATGTTCCGGTTGGAAGATTGGCCACCAAGGTAGCTACATTGCTAAGAGGAAAGCATAAGCCAACATATACTCCGCATATAAACTGTGGCGACTTTGTTGTTGTTATTAATGCAGAAAAAGTTAAGTTCACAGGCAATAAAGAGTCACAGAAAAAGTACTTCCGTTACACTGGTTATGCTGGTGGAATTAAAGGGGTAGTTGCTGAAGATCTTAAAGAGAAAAATCCAGTACAGATCGTCGAGAGTGCCGTAAAAGGTATGGTGAGACGTGGTGCTTTGGGGCATCAAATATGGAAGAGATTAAAAGTTTATAAAGGTGCTGAGCATCCTCATGCTGCACAAAATCCTGTTAAGGTATAAAGTTTATGATTAAAGGTGGATACATTCACGCAATCGGCAGAAGAAAAAGAGCAGTGGCCAGGGTTTTTTTAAAAGCAGGCTCAGGGGCTATTACTGTTAATGGAAAGAATTACGAGTCCTACTTTGGTAGAGAAGCTCTTAACAGAATAGTTAGACAACCACTCGAGCTTTCAGAATTAACTGACAAGATAGACATCAAGGCTACAGTGGTCGGTGGTGGCTCTGCTGGTCAGGCAGGAGCAGTAAGACTTGGGCTTGCTCGTGCACTTATTCAATTTAAAGAAGAGTTAAGAGGCAGCCTGAAAAAAGCAGGTTTCTTAACAAGAGATTCCCGCGAAGTAGAACGTAAGAAATACGGACTACATAAAGCTAGAAAACGCCCGCAATTCTCGAAGAGGTAGGGTCTGCACTTATTTCTATACAGTAATCAATCCGTGGTGGATTGCGATCTTCACTAGTTCAGCATTAGTTCTTACTTTTAGTTTCTTTAGAATGTTACTTCTATGTGTATCTACAGTTCTGGTGCTGATATGGAGAATCTTCCCGATCTCTCGGTTTGGTTTTCCATCTGCAAGATAAGTTAAGATCTCAATCTCTCTTTTTGTTAGAACCTTAGCTAGTTGCTCTGGTCCAGCTGTTGGTGATGGTTCAGCAAGAAGTGCTTCAGCAACACTTGGACTAACATAAGTTCTGCCGTCTAGTATTGAAGAAAGTGCAAATAGTAGCTCGTCTAGCTTTGCGTTCTTTGGCATAAAGCCGCGAGCGCCTGCTTTAAAAGCTGCTCTTATATTTTCAGCACCCTCATCAGCAGATAGAACAAGCACCGGAACTCTTGATCCGACTTCTTTCATCTTATCAAGTGCGCCGATACCATCTAGTTTAGGCATCGCAACATCAAGAATTAAAAGATCTGGTGTAGTGGATTTTAATACTGAGAGTAGTTCCTCTCCGTCAGCGGCTTGGCCGACAACCTGATAATCTCCGCGATGAGCCAACATCGCACAAAGAGCCTCTCTTACGACGCTATGATCATCAGCTACGATGAGACGTTTCATACATTCTCCTCCCCAAAGTTTCTAAAATAGGAGAACGGCATTCTAGCTAAAATACTTAAGGATTTTTTCATGGATTTTATTAGATGAAGAGGTAAGGTATTGAAACAATGATTAAAAAAAGGGAGCCGACCTGACCAGGCGCTATCCTACTCTCCATCATTCCTGGGCCTAGAGCCAGCCTCTTTTGAATGACGCTTTTGGTTTTCAGCTCTAAATTGTTCAATTAGTTGAGCTAGCTCTTCAGGGCTTCTAACACCGTAGAAGAATACATCACCTTCACCTTGAGCAGCAGTACTTACTTCAAGGGTTCCGAAATTTAACATTCTCCCCCAAAAAGATTGAACTACGTTTACGGCTCTAATATCACTATATTTAATTATGTGGATGTAATATCGAAGAGCGATCCTGCCACCAATATGCTGTAAGATTTCCCGGCCTAAAATATACTTATCGTTAAACCTTCGACGGATTATCTCCAGTAAAACCAAAGCGGGAGGTAGAGCGAACCATCTCGGTGAGAAGTTTAAGAACTGAAGAACCGATCCACCAGCCCCTCCCGAAAAAAATGCGGTAAGCGAAAATGAAAAAGTAGCTAAGATTAAAAACAATGCAATTAATGGAAGGAGCGAATTAAATGACCTATAAGTTGCAAGTAGCTCCTTGTCTCCCTGTCTGGATGTGATCTCTTCAAAAGCTGGATATGTCACGAGCCGTATAATGCCATTCTGTGGCTTCTTAGGATAGTCAGACATTTCCGGCATCCCCCTTGCACAATTACTAAACGTGGACACTAAGGTTCGAAGGAGATCAGGTACTTAGACTCTTGGGGAGTCAAGTATTTGACGCTTCGATCTTAGTTTTAGGCAGAGGTTTGGCGCATGGATGCAATACAAATTGGAAAGATTATCGCTGATGTAGGGGTCGCCTTGAGCGTTGTTTATTTAGCGGCCAAGGTCTTTAAGGGTGGTATTAGTACCTCACTTTCAAGAAAAGTGGCGGGGCTTGAAGATAACCTGAAAGATATAATTCGTCGCTCTGAGGATACTGCTTCTTCCCTTGAAGAATCGATCGATAAAAAACAACGAAACCTAGATAGAGCAATCACTGAGCTTGAAGCTATAGAAAGTCGTGTAAGCACACTTATCGAAAGAGGCGAAAAACTTGTCAAGACAATTGAGCAAGCAACCGGCAAGGCAACCTCAGATCTTAAAGAGATAGCCGTTACAGCACAAAAGATAATTCAGAAAACTCACATAGAAGTAAATATGGCTAGTAACAAGATAGAGCTAGCTGATCCGGTCATAGAAGAAGAAGTTGCTGAGCCTCCAAGTTTTACCCTTAGCTCTAAGATAGAAAAAGAAGTTGAACCTTCAGATCTTTTTGAAGTTGAAAGACTAGCCGGAGATCTTCTGAAGGCCGGCCGTGACATTGAATACGTAGCAGCAAGAACAAGACTTCCAATCGATAGAGTTGAGGCTCTTCAAAGGGCAAGTGATCCACGTTTAGGAGCTCTTGGTGCAATGAGAAGAATGGAGCAGACACTATAATGGACTACGGAACCTATTCGTCAGCATCGGCAGGGATTGCATACTTAAGGCGGCTTGAGGTTGTTACTAACAATCTAGCTAACGTTAATACTCCTGGATTTAAGGGTGAGTATCTAAAACAGGAACAACAACCTTTTGAGAAGACTCTTGCTTCTGTTTCGGGAGATCCTATTGCAAAACCAGATCATGATCGTTATGGCGGAGTGTCTCAGTTTTCAACATTTACTGATTTCTCATTGGGCTCAATTCGACAAACAGGTAATCCACTAGATGTTGCATTAAAAAACCCGAATGACTTTTTCTCAGTTCAAACTCCTCAGGGTGCTAGATTTACTAGAGCTGGAAACTTCACAATAAACGGGGCAGGTGAGCTTACCTTGCAAGATGGCTCCCAGGTCCTTGGTGATGGAGGACCAATCACAATTACAGGTAGCTCCGTCAAGATTCATGCAAATGGTGGGATCGAGGTTGATGGAGAGGTTGTTGGAAATCTCCAGGTGACTAGATTCTCAGATCTTAAGAATCTAAAACCAGAAGGCTCCTCTAGATTTAAACTAGATGGTGCTGGAGGAGAAACAGTTCCTGCAGAAGTAATTCCGGGCTCTCTTGAAGGATCTAACGTTGGGGTAATCCCAAGTGTAGTAGAGCTTATCACAGTAAATAGAGCGTTTGATATGTATACGCGCACTGCAAGGAACATCGATGAGATGAATCAGATGTCGATTAATCAATTAGGAAGAGGAAGATAATATGATTAGAGGACTTTATACTTCAGCAACTGGTATGACGGCTCAGCAGATGACTATTGATGTTATCTCAAACAACTTAGCCAACATTAACACAACTGGATTTAAGAAAAGCAGAGCAGAGTTTCAGGATCTTATGTATCAGTACCTAATGGATCCAGGGGCTCCAACTTCTGAATCAACAAGAAGTCCATCAGGTATTGGAGTTGGGCTTGGAGTTAAATCAGTTGGAACTCAGAGAATGTTCAGTCAGGGAGATCTTGTTTCAACAAGTAATCCTCTTGATGTTGCAATACAAGGGGAGGGATTTTTCTCTGTAACTCTTCCTGATGGAAGTACTGGTTATACAAGATCTGGGAACTTTCAACGAAACAGTGAAGGAGTGGTTGTTACAGCAGAAGGATATGAGGTCTCTGGAGCAGGTACGGTCCCTGATAATGCAACTTCGATAAGTATTAGTGAGGATGGACAGATTAGTTATCTTCTTCCGGGAACCCAGGCTGCAACAGTAGCAGGAACCATTGAAGCAGTAAGATTCGCTAATAACGCAGGTCTTAAGGCTATGGGTGGAAGTATATATGTTGAAACTGAGTCTTCAGGAGCTCCAGTTGCAGGAAGCTTTGGAGATGATGGTTTTGGAAGAATCACTCAAGGATTTCTAGAAAGCAGTAACGTGAGTGTTGTAGGTGAGGTAGTTCAGATGATTACTGCTCAAAGAGCCTATGAAGCAGCAAGTAAGGGGATAAATACCTCTGATGAGATGTTGAGTCAGGCAATTAATCTTAAGAGGTAATAATGAGAGTTTTAGCAATTTTATTACTAGCAACTAGCGTCTTTTCGAATGATTTTATTGTAAGAGTCATAGGAAGAGATAAGGCAACAGTTACTAAGCCAATCATAACTCTGGCTGATATAGCTGATGTTGAAGAGATGTCGAGTGGTCAGGATGACCTAGTAATTGGTATCAAGAAAGTTCAGGTAGGAACTGCAGAAAAAGCAGGAGAAACTATCGAACTTCAGGCAAGTAGTATTCTTGATGCTCTTCGAGATCAGGGTATAAATCTAAGAGATGTAGGCTACTCGATACCTAAAACTGTAAAGGTTACCAGAGCTGGGCGGGAGATCTCTATTAAAGAAGTTAAAGAAGCGATAGAAGGATACTTCTTAGATCAAGGGAAAGAGGCAACGCTTAAAAAAATCTCCTCACTTGAAGGAATTAAAGTTCCACCAGGTGATATTACTCTTGAACCAATATTTAATGGTAGAAAGCGAGATGGAAATTCACACTTTGAAATAAGTTTAGCACAAGATGGAATAGAAATAGGAAAATTCCCTGTAGTAGCAAAAATTGATGAATTTAATGTTGTCCCCGTTGCTTCAAGGCAGGTTGAAAGGGGAGAGATAATTGATGAGAGTTCTATTGAGATGGCTCGAATGAATTTAAGTGAACTATCTGGTGAATTTATCTCCGACGAAAGTGAACTGATTGGAAAGCAAGCAAGAAGCAGGATTGAAAACGGAACACCATTTAGAAAGATGTATGTTGAAAGAGCTGTTGCTGTTGAGAAAGGGAAGAAAGTAATTCTGTCATATAGTTCAGGTACCTTTGAAGCATCAGCAACAGGAATTGCTCTGGATACGCGCGGTGTAAATGAAGAAATTCGTGTCCGAAATGAAGCATCAGGAAAAATAGTGAGTGGTATTGTAACAGAACCAGGAGTGGTGAGGGTTAATTAGGGAAATGAATATGAAAAAAGCGATCTACTACTGTATTCCAGCGATTTTAGGATGCTCGGTTTCAACCCCGCCCCCTAAAAGCTACCCTGCCTTAGAGTATACTAATGCACTAAAAGCTAATCTTAATCAGCAAAAAAACGATCAATACGGACGAGCACGGGTTTCGTTTGCTAACCAGGAAGTAGAAACAAACATGCCGCAGCCAGAATTAGGCTATACAGTCCAAGAGTCATCAGCCCCTTTAACTAGAGATTACCAGAGCCCTCTTCCACTTGGAGACCCTGGTATTCAGGCAAGTCTTTGGAGAGAGAGTAGACGAGGAACCTATCTATTTCAGGACCATAGAGCCTGGCAGGCTATGGATCTGATCACAATCGTAGTTTCTGAAAATATGTCAGGATCAACTGATGCTGATACTGAAATTACAACTGAGTCTGGAATTGAAGCTACTTTTGAGCAGCTTCTTGGAGTTCCGCAGTATCTTCTAAATAAGATCGACACCTACATCACTACAGGAGAAGACGGAAGAGCAGACACTACTCAACCGCTTGTTAAGGGCGGTTCGAAATCAACATATAAGGGTGAAGGGGAAACAACCAGGACAGGGGCGTTGAGAGGTAAAATGTCCGCTATGGTTGTTGAGGTACTTCCAGCAGGAGTCTTAAGAATCGAAGGGAAGAAGATAGTCTCTGTTAATGAAGAAGATCAGGTGATGATTATAAGTGGGTTAGTTAGACCAAGCGATGTTAACTCAGCTAATGAGATCGACTCATCAAAAATTGCCAATATGAGAATTGATTTCTTCGGAAAAGGAACAGTAGGGGATGCGCAACATGGCGGATGGCTTGGAAATATTGTGAGGAGAGTATGGCCTTTCTAAGATACGTAGTTGGAGTTCTTTTTTTAGTCAGTGTTAGTTTTGCAGCACGGCTAAAAGATATAGCTCAAATTGAAGGAATGCGTGGTAACCAGCTTTATGGATACGGCATTGTTGTTGGTCTTAATGGAACTGGTGACGGAAACGGAAGCGAGTTTACTCTAAAATCGATCTCTAACATGTTAGAGGACTTAGGAATCAGAGTTGATCCAAAAGCTGTTAAGGTAAAAAACTCAGCTGCCGTTATTGTAACTGCAACTCTTCCCCCATTTGCAAGGCCTGGAACATCGATTGATGTAACTCTTTCTTCACTTGGTGACGCAAAAAGTCTTCAGGGTGGGACGCTTATTATGACTCCACTGCGCGGTGCAGATGGAAATACTTATGCAGTTTCTCAAGGTCAGGTAACTGTTGGTGGATTCTCCGTAGGTGCAGGAGCTGACTCAGCGACTCAAAATCATCCTACCGTTGGAACGATTTCAAATGGAGCAACGATTGAAAGAGCTATTCCATTTGATCTATTCCAATCTCAAAGAGTAAGAGTGGTATTAAGAGAAGCTGACTTTACAACTGTTACAAGAGTCGTAAAAACAATTAATGAGTTTCTAGGGCGTCCATTTGCTGTTGGAATTGATGGATCTTCAATTGAAGTCCCAATAGCTGCAGAGTTTGTAAGAGATCCTATCGGGCTTGTTGCTAACATTGAAAACCTACAGGTTGAGGTAGATACAAACGCAAGAGTTGTTGTGAATGAAAGAACAGGAACTATAATTGTTGGTGATAATGTAAAAGTCGGTAAAGTTGCTTTAGCCCACGGGAACTTGAATATTGTAATAAGAGCTGAAACCCAAGTTTCTCAACCAAATCCACTTTCTGAAGGGGAAACAGCTGTGGTTCAAAATCAGGATATTCAAGTTGGAGAAGAGGATAGAAGGCTGAACTTAGTTGGTGGAAATGTAACATTAGGGGAGTTAGTGAGAGGATTAAATGCTCTAGGAGTAACTCCTAGAGATCTGATCTCAATCTTTGCAGCACTTCAAAAAGCAGGGGCTCTTCATGCAGAGCTTGTGGTGATGTAACTATGAAGAGTGTATCAATTGAAGACACATTACTATTAAAAAATGTGCAAGCCACTTCTAAACTTTCTGATAAGCCTTTAGATCAAAAGGGAAAAGAAGCGGTGAAGGCAGCAGAAGATTTTGAGGCACTACTTTTGCAACAGATGTTTACAAGTATGTGGAAGGGTACAGCTGAAGCCTCTAATGAGGAATCACTTTACCGGGATATGCTTAACCAGGCCTTGGCAGCGGATATGGCTAAAGGCAAGGGATTGGGGCTTAAAGATATGGTTGTTAAGGAGCTTGATAAGGATAAATAGCTGATTTAATTCAGCTTTATTCTGGTTGGAACATGGAGACCAATTTAGGCATCTTAATAAGAACCAAGAGTAGCTTTTTTGATGATATAAGGGTGTTATGAAAGTAAATGGAAATGATTCAAAATTAAAGGGTATCTTAGGTGTTGCTGATGATAGAGTTACAAAGCAACCGATCGATAGAAAAAATTCTAAAGCCATTGATACTGTTGATGTTCAAACAGCAGTAGCGATAAATAAAGATCTTTCACCAGAAAAAGTACTAGAAGAAAGAGAGGCAAAGTTTCAAAGAATTAAAGCCCAATATCAGGCTGGTACATACGTAATGCCATCAAGTGAAGTTTTAGCAGAGAAAGTAGTTCAGGGAATTTTGGAAGAAATTGAGCTATTCAAGTGATAAACTATCGTAATTTTTTTCTATCAAGTAAAAAAATTCTGGAGCTTGAAAAGATAGTGCATGAAGCACTTGGTCAAGCACTAAAAGATCTAGAAGAAGGTGTTAGAACTTCAAAAGAGCTTTCAACTGAGTCTCTTCAGAAATTAATAGAAAAAAGTGAGGAGCTGCTGCTGAAACGTAAAGCCCTTATGGAAACTCTTCCAGAGCCAGATACATTAACAGAAGTCTTAAAAGCAAAGGGCACAAGAGAAGAAAAGAGAGCAATCTTGCCTCTAATTAAAAAAGTAAAAGAGATAGTAAGAGAGAACGAAGAGAGAGCTCAAAATGTGCAAAACTTAGGTTCCTTTGCAAATCAGCTTGCAGGAAGCCTAATTGGAATCTTTCATTCAGCTAGACATGGAGTTTCTAAGAAATATACTGGAAGTGGTACTGTTGAAGAATCTTATCATCCAACAAGAAAAGATAGTTTTATAAAGAAAGTTTAGTTCTATTTAATGTAAAAATTAGAATTTTAGTAATTTACAACGGGGGTCAGGCCGGAAGGCCTGACCAGACAGACGCTAGCATTTGCCTGGTCAGGCCTCCTGGCCTGACCCCCAAGCGGCCTTACCTATTTATCTTGAGCGTGGATTATTATCACTTAGCTATCTAAGCTTACTTGTATTATTCCTTCGTCTTGTTCTACAGCAGCCAATCTTAATTTATTGTAGAAATTTTTTTCAGCTATATTTTCAGACTTTAGACCTTCGTTTACATGATCTGTAATATCTCTACATAAAATTGATTGAACAGGCACATTTAGCTCTAAAGGTTTAGGTTCAAAGCTGTAATATGTGTAAAGTGAATAATCAAGGCACTGAGTGCCTGCACCATTAGTGAATATTATTGGATAGCTAGCATTTTCAGGTATTGGATCTGCTACGGGAGAGAACTCAACTCGGTCAATTATATAAAATCTAGCTCCAACGCCTCTAATATTCCTAAAGTAGCATAGTGGGTTGGAGGGGAAACAATTATCAAGAAAGTACCTATCTGAATCTAAATTAATCTTAGTACTAGAGTCGCCTAAAACATGATCTTGAAGTTCCATTGCGACCAACGTATCATCGCTATCTTCGGGTCTATTATTATCAAGGTATTCTAGTAGTCTATAAAGTGATCTCGGGAACTGACTCACCTCTGTCTTAGCTAGAGCAAATTCAAGAGCGTATCGATTTTGTCTTTTAAAAAGATCATCAATTTCATTTGGAAGGTGTTTGCGTGCAGCCTCATGCTTTTGCCTGTCATCGCCTATTCTATTTCCAAGCACTTCAATCATGTCTGATTTAAGTTGTGAATCTTTCACTGAAGCTGTTATCTCAGCTAACTTTTCGATCCCTTCTGGGCTAATATCAACATGGCTAGTAAGCTTTGTAACTATTAATGGGGTATATGAATTATTTAAGCTTAAGCACTCATTACATTCAGCAAGAATTCTGAAGAGTTCTATCACTCCATCCTCAGATAGTCTTTGTCCTCGAATAGATAAAATCGGAGATGCTAAAGCCTCGATAGCAAGTTTTTTTGACTCGGCATCGAATTTTGACCCTAGTATTAGCTCAAAACCATCCTTGATTGGCTTAAGGGCAGCCTCGCCCCCTGCCTCCTCCTTTGCAGTATGATATCTTTTAAAGCTGTCCCCTAGATTGCCTGCAGCCTTTATTAGCTGATCCCCGGAAAGTGCATATTCTAAAGAGGAGAGGTCCTCGCTTATCCTATTTAAATGAGCTGTATTAATCTCCTTTTCTAGCACAACCAAGGATATGCCTACTTTTCAGCTATTTAGCGCATAAAATCTTTTATTACTTGGATGATAGCTAAAAATAGGGTAGATTAACCGTTCTAATATTGATTCTAAGGAGATTAAAATGAACTTTAAATTTAGTTTAATTGGAGCGCTTCTTATCGCTTCAGTAGCTTTTGCTGATGGAATCTGGGATCAGCCAGTTAAAAAATCAGCACCAAAACCAGCAGCACCAGTTGCTGCTGCACCAGCAGCTGCTGAGCCAGAAGCTAAGCCCATTGTAATGGATGATTCTGAAGATTGTGAATGGAAAACCAGATTCTCACCAGGGGTTACAGTTTGGTTTTTTGACGAAGAGGATACTTCTGTTGGTCCAAATTTAAGCTTTGAAGCATGGAGAACTGATATTCCATTAACTTACAGAGTTGGATTTGAGATCAGACATTTAGACCTCGATCAGGATGCTGCACTTGGTTCAGCTGAATGGCCAGGAAAACAAACAAAGATCACCTATGTAAGAGTTCCATTCTCTCTCGAGTACAGACACGAGATGGGAGATACAACTCTTTTCGCAGGTGGTGGACCTGATATTGTTAATGCAGCTAACGATGTGTCTGACACAGCAGTTGGTGCTCACTTAGGTCTAAGACTTCACCATGCGATCGACAAAAACTGGGGACTCTCAGTTGAAGGTGGATACATGTGGGGAGAGCTTGAAGGTCGTGATGGACAAGACATAGTACTAGATGGTGCTTATGTTAATCCGTCATTAGCTTATACATTTTAGTGTATAATGGCGTGTGAATATTGGGGGGGCCATAAATGCGCCCCCCTTTTTTTTGACCTCTCCCCAACCTTAATCATATCTTGAATTGGCTTAGCTCCTTAGCCCAGATGTTATATCTGTGGTATTTTCCAAGAAATTTTAATTTCAAAAACTTTCCAGTCTTAATGAATCCACTTGAGGCATAAACATTTTCGGCTTCAATTCCTTCTCTAGCTATCAGGGTAAGAACAACTTGCGATCCTGGCTCGTATGAATCTAGGGCTAAGTTTTCCCCAGTGTTTGATACAAATGACCATGCCCCTTTAGTCCAAGGCTTAAGTTTGTATCTAGCCGTAATGTCACTCGCCACAAGTTCTATGAATGCGAATGATTTATTTTCATACTTCTTTAACTTCTTAAGCTCATTTATTGCAGCTTCACCGCTTTCAGTTAGATTTGATTGATCAGTTGATATCGCAAAGAAAGCTAAAAGATGATCAGAAAGACTTATAGTGATAAATGAGAGCTTTCCTTGCTCGATATAACCCTTGAATTCCTTTTCAGTTTGAATTGTAAGTAAGGCATCAGGACTTAATCTCATATTTTGAATCACCTGAGCCTCGCGCAGATACTCTCTTGGGGGAGGAAAGTCCTTTGAAAAGATTTTGATTCGAACAAACTGTACTGGGTCAATAATTAGTCCATTTCTAGCCGCTAAAATTGCAGATGCCTCTCTTAGCTCTTCTATGGTTGGTGGCATTATAGGAATTGCCCCAGGATCGGTCGAAGGAATCAGATAGGAGTGTAATTTGAGCAGCGCATCTTTTAATTTATTTTTTGCAAGTTCAGAATAATCGTTTGCTAGCTTATGAATGTTTTCGGATACAGGCATTCTGTTTTCAAAGACATTCCAGGTTCCATGGTGTCTCCAGCTTGTGTAGTCTAGCTCGGCTCTGAGTAATTTTACAGCTTCGGATACAATATAGAAGCAATTAGCGAATTTATCGCTATTTCCACTCATTTCTTCAACAGCGAGTCGTAATATTCCTCTACTTAGAGTAATTATCTCTAAGTGGTTAGGATGTGTCGGGATTGCGCAATCAAGTAGCCTTGAGCATTCGCCAACAAATAGAGCTTTACCATATTCTGATAGATTGTAGGGTGAGCTTTTGCATAGGTGCTCCACAGAGTGAAGTGCTGCAGCTAGTGTATATAGCGATAGTACCTCTGCACGTATGGTTCTTTGAAGAATTTGTGGATGAGAGAGGGCTCTATGATAGATTGAGTCCTCATTTAGTGCCTCCTCATCAGAAAGTCCCAATCGGCCTATTTGAGAGGAAATAAAGAGTGTTACCTCAGAAATAAACGCACCAAGGTTGTAGGCTATCTGATCGATCCCCCAATTTGATAAGGACTTTTGAAAATCATTTGTTTTACTCACCAGCGGATTTAGACCAGCAAGAGCTTCGGTTTGATCAATAATCTCTCTAAGTTCTTCGCAGAAGTTTGATAAGTATAGGTTTACTGCATCTCTCCATTTCTCCAATGGTAAAAAGACTTGGTTTAATTTATGAAACTCAAGATGAGATCCTGTTAGCCAGTTAGCCTCTGCCTCAAGCTTGCCAAGTGTTTTGATAAGTCTAGCTACGCCAGGGACTGTTTCAATTACATTAATCAGATTGATTGGATCCAGGTACGCAAACTCAGCAAGCTCAAAGGGCTCGATAATTGGATTAAGCTTAGGGTGATAGACTTCTTTAAAACGCATAAATATATGCGACTCAGAGAATAACATTTGTAGGATTCTTACTCGCTTAAATATATTTCAATAGTTTTAGGTAGTTAGATGTCGCGATATTGGTGTCAGGGGCTGAGCTTAACAAGGAAAAATAGTTGCAATACCGAAATATATATTATATATATTACAGTATTCCAACTAACTAGGAGGATTCATGCTGCTCTTTTGTCCAAGCTCAGATTTTATTGATTTAAATATTCAACTCGAAAAAATTAAAAATCTCCCTCCTTATAAGATCAGGCGTTGGCAGGACGACCAAGGTTCGGCTCGAGGGGTTTTGGTAATCAATTCATTTTACAGAGGCTATGCCAGAGGTTTCATGAAAGTATGTGAGTCACGCTCCCTTAGTCGAGCGACAGAGGAGGCCAGGTTAGCTTCAAAAATGATAGAATCAAGTAGGTATGGTGGAGCATGTGCATGTCTAGTCGGTAACATTCAAGAGAGTAACATTGAAGAAACTAAGGAGAGGTTCATTAAAGCTGTATCAAATGAGTTCAATCTAAAATTGAAATCGAATGGTGAATTTCTTATTTCAAACTCAGACGCCAGCACAATATCTTCAGGGATATATGGGGTTGTATCAAAGTTCATGCATGGCTTGACTTGGTCGCCTTATGTTTGGAGATATTAGCGAAGCTTTGTATCAAGTCTCTATTTATCTTAGGATTAAAAGCGTAATGTAGTGTCTTAAGATTCTCAGGGTCTAGCTCGATTACACCATTAATCTTATTTCGAATCATAAGTATGAACGATTGATTTTTGGATCCTAATACAGTTTCCTCAATCATTTTTGCTCTACCTTCCTTCACATATCGGGAAATAAGAAAGCCTCTGGCATCCTGAAGCATATTAGAGCTATTAATGGCTAGAACGACAGTGTTGTTGTCTATCCAGACCTCGCCGGGTTCGCTCTCATTAATGTACTTTCTCAGCAGTGAGGCAAAACAATAAAGATCCTTTGTTGAAAGTTTAGCTAGAGCTCTAGTGAATAAGGAATTAGTGTCGTTCTCAACTTTATTGAACAGCTCAGATCCTTTTTTAGTTAAAGTTAATAGTACTTCTTTGTTGCTTGCTGGAGATCTACTTTTAGTTATAAGAGTTTTCTTCTCTAAGACACTTAGAATGTGATTCAGGGAAGAAGGACTCAATCTGAGTCTATCAGTTATACTTGAGGCAGTTGTTTGGTTAGCCCAATAGATCTCCTCAAGGGCGAACCACTGAGACGGTGTAAGTTTACTAGTCAGATAAGAAGATTTTATAAGACCTGCCCCGATAGTATATCTACGAATAGCTACTCTTAGCTCTGAATCATTCTTTCTTAGTTTCGAAGGTTCAAAATTGAGAGCATCGCAAAATTTTATAAAGTAACGAGTAAATGACTCTGCTTCTTGTTTTGTGAATCTACAGAGTTGATTCTTTACGAATTTATTAGACTCAGTATCATTTAGCCCGAGTACCTTATGTCCTGCCTCGGTAATTTTAAATGAAATCCTTCTTGCATCTTTCGAGAGATGAATTCGTTTGATCAATTGATTCTTTTCAAGTGAGCTTAGTGCCCTTGAAACTATGCTTTTCTCTAAACTGAAAATTTGACAGAGATTTAATGACGAAACTTGAGGATCAGAGTCAATTTGAATTAAAATTAAAGATTGAAGAGCAGGCAATCCTGTATAGAAATCTTCCTCAAAGAACCGATTTTTGATCTGCATTCTCCGCAGAAGCCGTTGAATCGAGAGTAATGGATTACCCATGCAATAATTACTATACCAAAAGCAGTTGACTTTTGAGTATAGAAGGATTTAGTACGATCGAATTAATAATCAACATCCCTTAAGAGCTTATTGATCTACCTAGCAAAATGAAAATCGTTATCTCCCCAAATTGTTTGGAGATAATCGATCTGGCCGCCGTGAACGTCTAAATGTCTCCAAAAAAGATTCATCCAGAATGATATCGGCGCATTTATAAAAGGATGATTTACTACTTTATCTAGATCCTCAAGTTTCAGTGATCTCATAGCTGCTAAGCCTTTTGCTACACCATCTTTTAGAACGTTAATAGCCTGCTCCTTGTTAGTAAGCTCTGCTTCTGCAGAAGAGATCTGTTTAAGTATTTCCTCGATAGGAGTGTTGTTGCTTTGACCGGTTAAAGGTTCGACTAGCCCTTGAGCTGCAACAGCACAGTGAGCAAGTATCTGCATAGGAGTCTTTGCCGATGGAGAGGGGGACCAATTAAGTTTATCATCAGGTATAAAGGTAAAATTATGAATAAACTGTTTTAGATTTTGCTCTGTAAATTGTATTGCTTGATCGATTGTGTTCATAAATAGAGAGTCTGATATAAAAGATGGTTCTTAGCAAATTTAACAATGAATGTATTTGGGCCTGGTAAGCCTGACCCCCAAGTATTTACGATGATCGAGCCCAGAGAATATTAATATTTCCAAATGCTAAGCTTTTAAGTTTTACCTCTTCAAATCCTAACTTAGTAAGTATTTCTTTAAGCTCTGAGCTTGAATAAAAGTTATCCGTACTATCTAAGAGATAGTTATAGGCATTAGGATCCGAGGAAAACAACTTTGCTATAAGTGGGACCCAAAAACCCGCATGAATTTTTGCAATAACCTTGCCGATAAAATTTTGAGCTGGACCTGATTCAAGGATCACTAGAGTTCCTTTAAGAACTCTTTTTATCTCAAGAAGACCCTTTTCTAAGTCTTGGAAGTTTCTGACTCCGAAGCCAACAGTGACAAGCTCGAAGCTCTTATCAGAAAATGGCAAATTTAAAGCGTCACCCTCATAGAAAAGAACGCTTGGGAATCTTTCTTTTGCAATATTTAACATCTCCTTAGAGAAATCTATCCCAGTTACCTCATTAGAGACCTTTTTTAGCTGTGGAATAAAAGCGCCTGTGCCAGTTGCAACATCTAGTGCTTTATTAATCTTAGGAAGACCCCAAAGAGCAAGTTTTCTCCAAAAATATACTCCTCCAAAGGTGATTAGTAGATTCACGAGGTCGTAGTTCTTAGCGACCCTATTAAACATAGATGAGATTATGGCTTTATCTTTCACGCACTCCCAAATCTCCCCTAATTAGGGCACAATTGAAAGTGTGGAAGATAAAATCGAGATTTTAAACAGGCAAAGCCCAGGTACTTTAGGTGACCTAATAGGCTTAAAGTTCACTCTGCTAACAAAAGATGAGGTCAGAGGCGAGCTGGTTGTTGAGAAGAAGCATCAACAGCCTTTTGGGAGGGTCCATGGTGGATTGAATGTAACAATAGCTGAATCGTTGGCTTCAGTTGGTGGATGGCTAAATGTGAAAGAGAAAGAGGTAGTAGGAATAGAGATAAATGCAAATCATTTAAAAGGTGTTAGTTCCGGGAAGCTTTTTGGAAGTGCAAAGCCAATTCGAATAGGACAAAAGATTCAGGTTTGGAATGTTGAAATTAAAAATGATGAGGGTGAGCTTACTTGTGTTTCTCGGATCACCCTTGCAGTCATATGAACGATTATTTTTTCTTCGAAGTTAAGGGTGATGGGATTTATTATGGCAAAGGGCCATTTAATTATCAGGCCGATCCAGCAGAATTTTCACTCTATGCACCTGATTTTTACCTAAATAATACTGCTCCATTTATTGTGCCCGATAGTTGGAACAAGGTTCCCCACTTTCCTAGTGCAGACCTTAAAATTAGTTGGGGTGAGATATTAAAAGATGATTATCAGGATAGGTTTAATCATTTTATTAAGTTGATCGACTCTGGAGCTATTGAAAAAGCCGTTCCAGTTGCTGAGCAGATTGGAGAAGTGATCTCTGGAGCCTTTCCTAAGCTTTCGGAATCAGGCAGTAGATTTTTTCTAAAAGAGGGTAAAAAAGTATTCTATGGTAGTTCACCAGAAGTATTTCTTTCAAAAAATGGAAATGAAGTTTATACAGAGGCTGTTGCAGGAACTGCTCTATCAAAGGATGCCTTCAATGAATCCCTTAAAAAAGAGCACGAGATTGTAATAAAAGATCTAAAAGAAAAACTGAATGGCGAAGTAAACGAACCTTCTCTATTTGAGTATGATGGACTTTTCCATAGGAAAGTGACTATCTCTGCTCAATCTGAACTAGGGATTGGGGTACTAGTAAGATTATTGCATCCAAATGCAGCTATTGGCCTTATGCCAAGAGGGGGAAGCCTTGAGGGACTTTGCCCAAATAGGGGAAGATTTGGTGCACCGATCGGTCTTGTGAGAGGAGATGAGTGGGCTCATCTAGTACTTGGTATTAGAAGTGTAGAAATAGAGCACTCTACTGCTGTTTTAAGAGCCGGATCGGGGGTAATTAAGGGCAGAAAGTTCGAGGAAGAGTACCAAGAGATAGAGCTAAAGATGAGGAGAATTAGAGGTGATTAGTGCTCTAAAAAAAGTTGGAGTTGAAGAAGTTATCTTCTGCTCAGGATCTCAGAATTCCCCACTTCTTTCAGGGCTTTTAAAAGAATTCTCCGTAAGAAGTCACTTTGATGAGAGAGGAGCAAGTTTTTATGCACTTGGAAGAATTAAGGCCACTAAAAAACCAGTGTGCGTAGTTACTACGTCAGGCACTGCAGTTGCAGAGTGTTTGCCTGCTGTCGTTGAAGCATACTATTCAGGATTACCGCTCATAATTGTTTCTGCCGACAGACCTAAGCGATTCATTGGTACGGGAGCTCCGCAAGTTGTTAATCAGGCTGAGCTGCTCAGTTCTCACTCAGTCGTCTCGATAGTAGAAGGAGATGGTTATGTGCAATTTAAACTAGACTCTCCCTCTCACTGGAATATTCATCTTGAAGATTCCACCCCCTCTATAGATGTGGAAATTCTGGAGACAAAACAAAAAACGGAAGGCAATCTTAATCAATGGCTAAAAAGTGTAAAATCACCGTTGGTACTAGTTGAAAAAATTCCAAGTCAGTACTTTGAAAAAACAGTAACCTTCTTAAAGACTCTTAGGGCACCGGTATATGCTGAGCCACGATCGAACCTTTTTGACAAAATTCCTGACCTGATAGTTGATGAGATAATTGACCACGATTCAATTCTTAGAATCGGCTCAGTTCCTGTAACTTCATACTGGAGATCGATTCCTGAAACTATTAAAGTTGCTTCCCTTGCTGGGCCGTATTTTGCTGGAATTGATCGTGAGCAGTTACTACTTAATTTTTCTGATGAAATTCTAAGCAGCCCCATTGTTTCGTTCGGGTTTAAGAATGAGGGGAGGAAGATTTCAGATAAAACAGACTTTGAGAAGACCGTTAACTCTATTCCAAAAGGATCACGTATTTACTTTGGAAATAGTTTGCCGATTCGAGATGCAATACGGTGCGATCTTGCTGGGCAGAGTGTAGAGGCAAACAGAGGTGCCAACGGGATTGATGGCCAGATCGCTACATTTGCTGGATTTATAAAGGGGGTAGGGGGATATGCCTTTATTGGGGATCTGACTTTTCTATATGATCTACCCAGCCTTACACTATTACAGGGAGAAGAATGCAAAATTTTTGTGATTAATAATAAAGGTGGTAGAATTTTCGAAGGACTTCCTAAGTATCAAAAATTGAGCGAGGAAGAGAAAAAAATAATTATTAGTGAGCAAAAATTCAACATTAGTGAGATTGCAAAAAGTTTTAGTGTGGAAATAGTAGAGTTATGTGGAAATTAGTCGACCTTGATTTTGAGGATGTAAAATATGAGACCTCTTCAGATGGAATCGCGAAAATAACTATCAATAGACCAGAGGTACGAAACGCCTTTAGGCCAAAAACAGTTTCTGAGCTTTTGATAGCTCTTGATAAGGCAAGAGATGATTCTGGAATTGGTGTTGTAGTTCTGACGGGAGAGGGGAAGGAAGCTTTTTGCTCTGGAGGCGATCAAAAAGTGCGTGGCGATGCTGGGTACATAGGCTCTGATGGGATTCCAAGATTAAATATTCTGGATGTTCAAAAAAGGATCAGAAGTTTGCCTAAACCAGTTATTGCAATGGTTGCAGGCTATGCGATTGGAGGTGGGCATGTGCTTCATGTTGTTTGCGATCTAACAATTGCTGCTGATAATGCAAGGTTTGGTCAGACTGGTCCGAAAGTTGGCTCCTTTGACGGAGGTTTAGGGGCAAGTTACTTAGCTAGAATAGTGGGTCAGAAGAAAGCACGTGAGATCTGGTATCTTTGCAGGCAGTATGATGCAAATGAAGCGCTTGAGATGGGATTAGTTAATAAGGTTGTTTCCGTAGATAGATTAGAAGAAGAGACAGTCGTCTGGTGCAAAGAGATACTAAAACATTCCCCAACAGCACTTAGATTTTTGAAACATTCCTTGAATGCTGACTGTGATGGGCAGATGGGGCTAGTCGATTTAGCAGGAAGTGCAACCTTACTATTCTACCAAAGTGAGGAGGCAAAAGAAGGAAGAGATGCCTTTATAGAGAAGAGATCTGTTGATTATTCAAAGTATAAGAGGTTTCCTTAGTTGCTAAAGATAATTGCTGATACGATCAGGGTAAAAACCTTAACTGCATCAATTATTCCTGTTTTGGTTGCGCATTTTATTTATGACGGACAACTTTGGGTTACAATTTTTGCTCTTCTTAGCGCCTGTTTTATTCAGATCGGAACAAATCTTTATAATGATGTAAAAGATTTCGAATCTGGAGTTGATACTTCTTATAGAATAGGCCCTAAAAGAGCCACTCATCTTGAGATAGTTTCCCCAAAAACGTTAAAGATTACTTCACATGGTTTCTTTTTAGTTTCGATCTTATTTGGAATTCCATTAGTGATTAAAGGAGGAGTTCCAGTATTGTTCGTAGGATTGTTATCTGTTTTTCTGGGATATGCTTATACAGGAGCGTTAGGAATTAATCTCTCAAGGTCAGGTATTGCTGATATTGCAGTAATTATATTTTTTGGTGTGATACCTTTGACAGTTCTCTCATATCTTCATACTGATGTAATCAAGGGTAGTTCATGGCTAGTTGGGCTTGGTTTTGGGTTTTTGGCAAATGTGCTTCTCTCGGTAAATAATATCCGAGATCTTGATACTGATAGAAAAGCCGGAAGGAAAACTATTCCTATAAGGATAGGTCAGAAAAAGGCAAGAATTTTAACCTCCTCACAGATGATCTTAGGAATTTTACTTCATTCATTTGTGGCTCCGATAACTATAGCTTCGTCCATATTGGGAGTTTATCTCGCTTACCGAATTTTGTTTCTTGAGGATTGGAATAAAACACTAGCCTTATCTGGGTTATTGCATTTATTAGTTGGGATTTTGATCATAACACATGGAACACTTCTGGATTGATTCATCTTCGAAAACTAAACGAGTTGCACTCTCAAAAGAGGGATTTTATCTCTCTGCAAAGACAGTATGCGATTATTTTCAGGTCTCTAGAACAGATACGTGGGGAGTTTGTATTCCAAAAACACACGTTGGAGGGCTCAGTATATATGCTAGATCTGAGGTTTCTGGTTGTAAGACTAAAGAGCTGGAGCAAAAATGGGAGGCTAGTGCAGCGCATGATTTTTTAAGTTGTGTTTCTATAGTTTCACTTGTCCCTACCCAAGTTTTTGATCTAGTGAAGTTAGAAAAATATGCTCCTTCCAGTTTAAGACTGGTTATAGTTGGCGGAGGGATACTCCATAATAAAAATGAAGCAGAAAATTTAGGTTACCCCATTGTAGAGACTTATGGAATGACAGAGCTTTCATCGATGGCTGGAGTTAAAGAGGGAGAAAACTATCAGATCTTGCCCCATTTAAAGGTGAAAGAGGTTGATGGAGTTTTGTTTTTTAAAGGAGAATCTGTAGCAAAAATTATCGAAAGAAACGGCGAGAGAAAAGTTATATCAGAATGGTATGAATCGGACGATCTTGGAGAGGTGTTGAGTGACGGGGTATTCACAATCAAAGGAAGGCGAGGAAGAGAGGTTAAAGTTTTAGGTGAATTAGTAAACCTTGAAGAGGTTGAAGCAAAAATCTCAGAATTTCTAAAAGAGAGATTTGTAGTAGTTTCCAGGTCTGATGAAAGAAAAGAAAACAATCTTTGTTTAGTTTCTGAAAAAAGAGTTGATATAGAATATGTTAACTCAAATCTCGAAGGGCTTTATCGCTTATCAGAAAATATAGTTATGGAGAGATTGCCACTGACTGAAAGTGGGAAGGTGGATTTGGAGAAGGTGAAGTGAAAGTTGCTTATGCGATACGAGGCGACTATGGGACCTAAGCCATGGATGAATATATCAGAATTCTCTTAATCTTTTTTTTAACGCAGAGTTCGCTGAGTAGCGCAGAGTTGCAACTCTGTGAAACTCTGCGTACTCTGTGTTAAATTTGTTTCCACCCCCCTAAAACAAGCCTATTAAGAATTTTTCTGATACTGCCGATTAGATAGCCATGTCGCAGAAGCGTGTGTTCCAGGTTGAGGAAAAATCTGAAAAAGATCAATTTTCTCACCTAGTTACAGGTTGGATACCTATAAATGGAATGCTGATGAGGCAGCTCTTAAAACGAGTTGCAGCTGGAGAGTTCGATAGATCCATAGCACCACTTCTTGATGAGTTAAAAAAAGATTTTGGGCTAATAACTTTTTGTCTTAGAAAAGGAATCGAGCTCGGATGGTTCTCAGTTAGCTTGCATCCGAATCCCTTTGAAGTCCTTTCAACCCTTACTGTAGATCAATTCCGAAAGCTTCTATCTGTTGGAGAAGAGGAGATTACAAATCACTCACTTGGTAATATGAACAGAGCACAGGCGCTTAGGCTGAAACAAACTGTGATTTCTACTACTACAGCAGAAACTCTTGCTCCAAGGGTAGGGGTGAATAAAGGTTTAGCGTATAGCACTGCTCTTGTAAGGCAGCTTGGATTAAATATTGTTGCTTGGAATTACCCAAGAGTGTATCAAAAAGCTCTAGAGAGCTGTAATTCGTCACAAGAAAATCTTGATAAACAGATTCTAAAAGCTCTTGGAATAAGCCCAAGAAATCTCGGGTTAAAGCTCTTGTTTCATTCAGATAGTCCACATGAAACATTTTTAGTTTCTGTAGGAGTATCACAGGTGGAAGGCAATAAAGATGGAGCATTAGCAGCTAGAATTTGCGAGGTAGGTGAGAGATTTGCTCGCGTTAGTGATCCTACCTATTTCCCCGCTGAAACAAGAAACCAGGGTGAAGTTGTAAAAGAGATTGAAGCATTTTTGGGGCCGCAGGGACTTTCAGTTTTACAATCTGCTATCGAAACAGTCGGAAGAACTTACACTACTAACAAGCCTCTCGAGCTAATAATCGATCCGAAAGAAAATCTAAAGGTTGCTAACAGAGCTGTAGCATCAAAGCTCGTGACCACTAATACATATTTAAATAAATGTCCTCCATGGCTGAGAGAAAGATTTGAAAAGGTTTATGCTGAAGTCACCCCAGGAGTACCGTCTCCAAAAGCACTTGAAATTCTAATAACTGACGTTATTCCAGAGAGTGGGTTCGTAAAAGGATGTGTATTTCTAGTCGATGGATCCGGGAAATATTTAGTGCCAAAACTTAGAATAGGCACAGAGCCTCTTGAAAGATACAAACCTATCTCACTTGCTGAGGCTAGTGCATCAGAAATTTCTTTAATCGATGCATTTTCTTCAAATCTCCCCCTAAAAGAGGAAGAGGTTTACATAAATGGGGAGCTCGTTTCTCATGTCAGTGGCCCATTCGGAACAGATGAAAAAAGAGGACTATTGTATCTTGAGCCTACAGAGAATCTTCTTCAAGGATTAGAGAATGAACCAATTGCATTCTTTAGAGCGATCAGACAGTGCTTAAATGATTGTTTGGCACTCAAAGATGGATAGCTGATCAATTTTCCTGTAATCTCTCTATGAGATGGAAACTGTTAATTATGATGTCTTAGACAGGGTAAAGCTTCGGTGTATTGAAGCTAGTAAAAGAACTTTAGAATTTTCTCCTCTTGGAAAAGTCAAAGGGCTTGGTGGAAGTGCTAATATTTTTTCTCTGGATCTTACAAATTTTAAAGATTCACTCTCTTTATCACTCATACCGGAAGGACTTGGTACTGCCGATGATGCTAGACCTGAAGATCTTACCCCAGATGAGTTGAGGGAATTTTGGTATAATATAGCCTTTAAAGTTCTCTCAAGTCTAACAAATGATGCAGCATCATCAGGACTTCAAAGTGTAGCAGTTGGTCTTTATCTTCCTTCAAGTACGCCAGAGACTGTTTTTACCGAACAATTTCTTGATGGTTTTTTAGATGGATTTGTTGAAGGATGTAAAAGAATTGGATGTGTATATCTTTCTGGGGAAACCCCACAGCTTAAAACAAAGATCTATCCTGGTATGTTAGATCTTGCTGGGGCAGTATTTGCAGTTGCGCCCCATAGAGCAGTTGATGGAAGTGAACTTGGAGTAGGGGATAAAATCGTTTTTCTAGAAAGTAGTGGCCCCCATGAAAATGGATTTACAACTCTAAGAGCATTTGCAGAAAAAGTTGGATATAGATCCAAACTGAAATCCGGCGTTGAACTTTGGAGAGCAATGAATGCTCCTAGTGTCCTTTATACCCCTATTGTTCAGGAGATCTTGAAACGGGGGATAAATATTACAGGATTCGAGCATATAACTGGTCACGGCTGGCAGAAGATAATGAGATCTAAAAGACCTCTTAAATATGTGATAGATAATCCACTACCTGTAAAAGAAGTATTTTCTTATTTCGAAGAAAAGCAGCAGATCTCAAGAAAAGATCTTGTTTCTATATTTAACTGTGGCGCAGGGTTTGCTGTTTTTTGTAAAGATGACCCTGAGAAAGTTGTGGCGATTGCTAAAAGTTACGGAATTAATGCCGCTTGTGTTGGGTACGTTGAAAGCTCAAGCGCTAGACAGGTTGTAGTTCCTTCCTGGAATGTGACTCTAGATGGTGATCAGTTTTTGTTAGGAAAGGGTTAGTTTAGTTCAGGCTGATAGGGGTCAGGCCGGAATAACGTCCGGTCAGGCCTCCCGGCCTGACCCCCGTTTACTTTCTTCGTCTGCTGACGCAGACGACAGATCCTTCCGGCCTGACCCCCCAAGTAAAAAGACCTTACCCAGGAAGAACTCTCTCTACTCTTCCGGCACGTGCTCGTAAGGATCCTGTTGACACTCTTCTGAGCCACACCCAGAAGGTGATTCTTGCATACCGCTGCTAGGATCAACACAGACACATCTAGTATTGTTTCCATCAGCAAATGTTACTTTGTTCTGACCCTCAGGGCACTCTACTTCGCAATTTGCAAGGGCAAGCCCTGCAAATAAAATTGTAACTAAAATATATCTCATAAATTTACCTCTCAAAATCTCTAACAAATAGCTCCTGCCTCAAGTACACAAATCTTGGCGTAATTGGAGGAAGGTTGGCTGCATTGTTAAAACTTACATCGTAGTTCCAGTTTCTAGTCGGTGGGTTGTAGCACTGGTAGCTCCATGGACCAGAAACTTTTCTTGGCTTACCTAAACTTACAAATGAACCTCTGTATGTTAAGGTTGCCCCAGTCCATCTTTCATGGAACCTTGGATAGTTTTCAAGACCCCCATTATATGCCCCTCCTTGACCACCTACACCATCAATGTTTCCTGTTGAATCAGTTCCTGAAAGAAAAGCAGCATTGATAGTCGTGCTTGATGCCTGTCTGTAATAAGGAGCATTAGTCGAGCAGTTTGTTAAGTCATCTTGATATTGAAAGCCACCAGCAGTGGTGTTTGCATCTGTTCTATTCCAGTTGTTAGATAACACATTCAAAGAATCTGACATCACAGCAGCTGGAATCGGGGAAACGCTATTGTAGCTTCCCATTACGTACATCGCCTGGTCTGATACTATAGTTAGTCCTCTTGGCCTTGGACTTCCTCCAGCAATCGAACTTAGATTTGCACCATTATAAACCCTTACTCCATATCTATTTGGAGTGTCCGGAACACCATCATCATTATTGTCAGGAGGATTTGAGTTTGGCCCAACAACAGTAAAGTGAAATACTAAACCACCTTCAGAGTCTTCATCTAAAGGTCGGTTAGTGCCAAACCAGTTCGTATTATGCAGGCAATCTAAAAGAGCACCAAGATCGACATCAAGTAATCTGATCCATGCACGCTCACGGTAATTATACATCTGATTTGCATGAACCACGGTTGTTGATAAAGTTTCACCTGGCCTAACAGGACAGGTTGTCGCAGTTGTTACTGCTGAAGTTCCGACACCATCAAGCACATAGTTTGGATCGACAATTTGTATAGGGTTAGCACCAGTAGGATTATTCGAGGCATCTACATTTAGAACGATTCTAAGATCTGCCCTGTTCCAGTAGATGGAACTTGCTACAGGGTCAAAGACCTCTGGTTCTGGAACTGTAACTTCTGGAACTCCTAACTGAATCATTCCGTTCCATGGCCCTAACGAGTTCGATAGAACTTCGGTTCTTGTTGGGCACGTTGGAACTAAACTTCTTGGACTTGCAGGATCGTAAACATTAACCGGGCTATTGTTGCAGGTTGCGTTGTTTTTACGACCCCTAAACAATCTTCCAGCAGCTGTAACTTGACCTTGTATTGTTAGTGAATTTCCATCAGAGAATAGATAGAGATCTCCATTAGTGTGTACAGGTCCTGATAAAACCATTGTAGGGCCCGGTAAGATTTCAAGATCCTTGTTGTAGAATGCAGCAAATTGAAAGAGCGGAACTAGTCTACTTTTAAATCTAAGTTCAAGAAGTGCTTCTGTATCATCTGAACCTGAATTGACTGACTCAGACCGCGCTGTATATCTGAACTCCTGTGCATTTAGATTTTGATATCTCTCGCCCGGTGGAATTGTTAAAACAGTAGGATTGTCAGGCTCTTCAGTGACATATGTTCTAACTTCGCGATTGTTTATATCAAAGGTCTCGCAAGCATAATCTCCATCACCATTATTTCCTCCGACACATGCATTTTCGGGGTCAGGAGAGGTTCCTGCAGGAACGTTATAACCTTGAAATGTATTTCTTATGGTTTGAGCTCTAAGATTAAGACCACCTTCTGCAGCATAAAAGCCAGACACCGTGCTTCTACTAAACCTTGTTGATTTTAAGTCAGTTTGAGTTGTGGCTACAAAAGCAGCAAGTATCGCTCCTACAACCCCTAAAAGCATTAAAACAACTGGAAGACTAAAACCTTTCATAACTTAAAACGACAAAATATTCCTTGGAAAAAATCTAGACACAACTGATTTTGTAATAACTCCACCTGGCTTACTCTCTTCTCCAGTAATTGACACTTCAATGAATTTTATTTCAGTCCAAGAATCATCAGAATCTAGGGACGTTACTACGGTGTCGTCCTGTAGTGTTGCAGTTATTGAAAAGCTTTGAACTCCAAACATAACTGAAAGTGGCTCATTTGTGTCACCATCTTGAAGTACTTGAAGCTCATCATCTTGAAGTCTATATCTCCACTCTTCAAGTACATAGATTACACTTGTTCCTGCAGGATAAGTGTTAGTGAATCCTGTAGTTCCTCCATTTGAAAGGGTCAGATCTGTTCCATTGTTAACTTGGTTATCTACTAGGAAATACTCGCCTTCTCTGGTTGCGATGTTGTAGGCATAAGCCCTTATTGTTCCCCCTTGAGCCAGCCTGTATGTGTCCCATCTTCCAAATGCAGTTTCTATACCACTAACCGTGCAACCTGGGGTTAATGAGGCATCATCAGCAACTGTGATATTAGGATTTAATTCCCCGCCTATGATGTCTTGGCAAACTGGAAGTGCTTCGTCTAATAAGGATCTTCTCACATAAAGCTCATCAGAAGCTCCATCAGTTATTAATATTGCAGGAAATCCCATTGGAAGATTCTCGCCACCGATTCTAATATCTGTGCCAAGAATATCGAGCGTGCCCCTTAAATTCTGATTTACGCGGGAACGAATCGCCCCTTCGGTAAATGTTCTTTTCTGGAAATTTATATTTCCTGTCATGGTGGCGGTAACCACTAAGGTTATAACCATCGCTACCATCATTTCTATAAGTGTATAACCTTTCATTACCTTAACTGAGTAAAAATTGTTTCTGTTTCAAAGGCTTGTTCATCATTATGATATACTGTCGCTTTAATATGACGAGCACCTGTTCCAGCGCACCAAGAGGGCTCCTCGCAATAAGTTGGGATTACTGTATATTGGGCTCCATCTATCTCGTAGACTTCTTCATCACCTACTCCATTTGCTGGCAGAGTAGATGGGTCTACAGCTCTAATTTCATCTAAAAAGTGCTGAGCTGCCATTGCTGATGCTGCTTTTATCTGGCTAAAACGTGTCATGGTAGCCTGGTTTGCTGTTGACTGGCTTATGCTAACCATGATGATTAAGAAGATTGATAGTGCCACCAAGGTTTCAAGTAGTGTAAATCCTCTCATAAAATTCTTACACCTCCTCCTAGCACAACCTGGATTTGCCTTGTGCCATAGTCATCTGAGACATCAATCACCGCACTACTATTAGAGGTACCTCTTGAGTTGTAGCAGATCTGCCATTCAAGGTTCGCAATACTCGCACCTCCTGATAAGGTTAATCTCATCTCAGGGTCTTCTACCTGCTCAACACTACTGCACGAAGTGCTGACTGTTGTCATAACTTCTGTTTCTGAGATTGGTACAATAGTGTAAGTCGATGTTGTAGCTAGTGCTTTAGCTCTAGCAGCCTTTAAAAACGAAGCAAGCTCTTCTGCTCCTCCTCTTGAAGGATGGTATAATGCTCTTGCGTTAATCATAGCCATACCGGCTAGGATAAAAGCTACGCAAAGCGTTGCCACTAACTCTATAATTCCAAAACCTCGCATCCACGGGCTTTTAACGGCTCAATAGCTGCCGAAAGTTATGGTTTGAAGCTAAAAGTTTTTACCGCGTATGATTTATTAATTAAATTACGAAAAGCTAGGATGAAAAAAGCTCCTTAGCCTTAGCTGAAGCTGTTGAGTGATCAACCATAGGGCTGGGATAAGAAGAACTCTTAGGCTCAGAATGGATCTCTTTATTAGATCTATTTCTTAACTCTGGCACCCACTTTTTTATATATACACATTGAAGGTCAAACTTTTCCTGCTGAAGCCATGGGTTAAATATTCTAAAATAGGGTTGAGCATCGCACCCGGTTGATGCTGCCCACTGCCAGTTTCCATTGTTCACACATGGATCATAGTCAACAAGTTTGTTTGCAAAGTATCTCTCGCCCCATCTCCATGAGATATGAAGGTCTTTACATAAGAAAGATGCAACGATCATCCTTACTCGATTATGCATAAAGCCAGTTTCATTTAACTCTCTCATCCCTGCATCCACAATCGGAAAACCTGTTTCGCCTTTGCACCATCTTTCAAAATCATCTTCATTCTCAGACCAGTTGATATTGTTATAGCGCTTATTAAATGCACCTTTAAATACATGGGGGAAATAAAAGGCTATATGATGAAAAAAATCTCTCCAGTATAGCTCCTGAATCATATGATGCTCTAAACCAAATGCTTCTTTGATAGAGTGATAAGTTTCTCTTATAGAAACCGTTCCAAATTTATGGTGAGCAGATAAATGGCTGGTAGCTGAAATGCTTGGGATATTTCTTTCTTCTTTATAATTTTGAAATCGAGAGATATTTTTCAATATCTCTGTTGCTGCACTTCTTCCTGCTCTTGTTTTTTTCGGCTCAAATAAGTGTTCATATGGAGCAAAGCTAATCTTAGCAGTATTAGGTTGCAGGATTTGTTTAATCTTATTTTTCTTAAAAAAAGGAGAGAACACTGTGTAGGGGGTTCCGTCAGTTTTTAATCCTGACTCAGGTGAAATAAGTAGGGTATCGTCATGTATCAAGCACTCTCTTCCAAGCTCTGTTACAACTGAATGAATTTTTGAGTCTCTAAGTTTAGAAAATGGAGTATAATCCCGATTGAAGCTTACTTTTTTTATACTTGGATACAGTTCAATTAATTTTCTTATCTCTTCCGCAGGATCGCCTGATAAAATTAAAGGTTTTATCTCCTGCAGTGCACCGCAAAGAAGTTCAAAGCCAGGGGTACTGAAGTATGGATTTTTGTCACTCTGATTAGGATCAAATATAAATACCGGAAGCACCAGCTCTCCTTCAAGGCTGTTTAAAGAGGTGTTGTCGTTTAATCTAAGATCTCTTCTAAAGATATGAATAGCTGTTGGAAACACAATATTGATTATTACCGGAGGCCTAGATAGTTAGCAAAAAAAGTGTATTGCCTTATGACCCTATAGGGGCGATCCTTTTTGCAAGGAAATGAAGCTAAATCAACCCATAGGGAAACTTGAATATGCCGCGATCTTTGTAAGGATCCCTCTTGGTCTTTATTTTATTATGGCAGGCTTACTGAAGCTTAACGATGTAAATGTGTTTATTGAAGTCGTCAAAAGTTATCAGATACTAAGTGGTAACGCTGCCACATTGGCAGGAATCCTAATTCCATATCTTGAGATAGGAATTGGGGGGTTAATGATTTTGGGACTTTGGACAACTCTAGCCGGAATAGTTGCTGGGGCGATGTTAACTAGCTTTATTTATGCCGTCGGAATTTCAGTTGAAGAATTGTTTAATAAGGACTTCATACTTCTTGGAGCAGCTATCTCGCTTCTTTTTTCAGGTCCGGGTGCTTTTAGTATAGACGGCATTAAGAAGTAGCCCTTGAATTCCCAAATTTAGTGATTATATGACAATTTAGGAGGACTGAAGTTATGAGGAGATTATATCCTATTCAACAACGTAGTCCGCTATTGTCTTTACACAGACAGTTAACGGACATTTTTGGTGATATGTTTGAAGGCTTGGAGCCACTAGGTGAGAAGCTTGGAGGTTTTTACCCTAAAGTTGATGTTCATGAAGATCAGGCTCAGTACACTGTAGCCCTTGAGGTTCCAGGGATTGATCCAAGGGATATCGAGATATCTTTAACTGGCAGTGAGCTGACTGTTAGGGGTAATAAGAAAAGTGAATTTGAATCAAAAGAAGGTGAGCTCAAAGTAGTAGAGCGTTCCTGGGGCGAGTTCTCCAGGAAATTTACTCTGCCATTTGACCCTGATTCAGATAAAGTTGATGCACTGTTCGATAAGGGTGTTTTAAAGATAATCATCCCTAAAGAGTTAAATGAGAGAGATAGACAAAAAACAATCTCTATCAGAACAACTTGAGACTAAATAGGTGCTCCGCTAGAATCTTCTAGTGGAGCACCTTCCCCCAAATAACAGATTTTTAGTCGCTGTCTCTGGTGGTAGAGACAGTATGGCTCTTCTTCATATTGCTCTCGGTCAAACCAGGAATTTAGGGATTGCTCATGTTAATCATAATTTTAGAGCTGAAAGCAAAAATGATCTTGAGTTTGTGCGCAATTATGCTGAGCGACTTGAAATACCTTTTTATTCACGTACTCTCGAGGTATTAGAATCGGGTAATAAAGAGGAGTTCGGCAGAAATGAAAGATATAAGTTTTTCAAAGAAATAAGAGAAAAAGAAGGATATGATTGGATATTAACTGCTCATCATAGAGACGATGTAATCGAATCGTTCCTGATGCAGATCCTTTTTGGGAGACGTGTTTATGGGATTGCCCCAAAAGATGAAAAACGTAAGCTCTTAAGACCCATTCTAAATCTAAGCCGTGATGAGATCACTGAATATGTAAGAAAGAATGATATCCCATTTATTGAAGATCCAACTAATGAGGATACGAGTTTTCTGAGAAATAAGATTAGACATACATTGATGCCTAATCTTAAATCACTCTTTGGAGATCAGGTTAGTGGATCGATTTTTGAATCATTAAGAGAGATTCATGATCTTCAGTTGGCACTTGAGTGGACTTTAGATGTTCCGAGTGAACCTTTTGGAACTAAAGAGTTTTTAAAAAAACTGCAAACCGAGCTTGATTTAATGCCTCAATTTTTAAAGCCATATCTGATTGAGCAAGTTCTACTACCAGTTCTTAACTATCGACTTGGTAAATCTCATAGAGAGAGAGCGTTATATTTCTTTACCTCAAATTCTCCGGAATTGCAGTTGCCAAGGGGCATTACTCTTAGAAGGCAGGGTGGTGGGGTAGTATTGATCAATAGTTTGTAAGCTGGATTGATTCAGATCAGCGCGTGACTATTCTGATTTAAGCTTGCTGATCTTTGTGGTTAATAAAAAATGCAGAAGCTGCGGAAACACTTTTTGATAACCTTGAGATGAATCTTTCAGATCATAATCATTTTATTTTAGAACCACCGAGAACACAAAGACCACGGAGAATAAACCTTTACCCTTTGTGTTCTTAGTGGTCTTTGTGGTTAATTAACAAAGTTCTTAAGTTGGGGAAACACTTTTTGGTAACCTTGAAATGCGGTTATTAGATTCTGGATAATACGACTTTGAACATACAGAACACAAAGATAATAAGGATCGTACTATTTATTTCAGCAACCTTAATGCCTCTCTAACATGCTCTGCTGCGATCGGCCTAAGCTGTTCTTCAAGCTCTGAGACAAGCGGCACTCTTTTACTCCAATAAAATTCAAAAACTTCATCTCGTTCTATAGGATACTGCCCTAAAACCTCAAGACCAGGATTTATCTCTTGCTCTATTATATCAAACATTAGTGGAGTGAATGTCCTAAAAGCGTCAGCGAGATCTTTTCTGGTATCATCTTCCATCTGAACAAATACCTCTCTTAGCTTATTTAATGAACTTAGAAGTCTTCCTGTGTAACTTAGAAGTTTAAATCTTAGCAGTGGAGGAGGGAACTTATAAGCGAAATATCTTGCAAGTGAGAGGGTATCTTCAAATCTGTCTAGAAGTGCAACATTTAATAAAGATCTGGCAAGTTCAGTCCTTCCATGATTTTGTACCTCAACTATCCCTTCATATTTTAATCCAAGGTATGTGTAAGAAGTAGGGCCTATGCGACCAGTTCTTTGTAATTCATCGCCTGTAAACCCATGATCCCGAACCGCCTCAAGATACTTAGATGCTAATGAATTTGGATGTGTATAGAGCGGTTCCGCATGGGCTCTTATTCTTTTCTGTTGATTTCTTGAGACCCTTTCAGTTAATAAACAAGCACTTACAGCCATGCTTTCAGCGCTGTACGGGCGATCTAACCATATCCGCTCAACATCTTGATTCCATTTGGTTCGTAAGAGAGTTGAGCCCCCGATCTCGCGCCCTATACGATGATCTGATGCCACCTCGAATTGATCATGGGACATGGCTACTAGCCAATCTAGATATGTAAACTTACCATTTAGGGTATTACCTAAGCTTGGAATTCCTACTGTAGAATGAAGTGGATGAGGAATTTTTCTTATTCTTGGAAACAACCCCCCGATTACCTCGTCTCTTGTGGGCCAAACGAGCTCTCCATTTTTTAGAAAAAGCTCTCTGACTAGTACATATGCAAGTGCCTCTTGCATTCTTAAGTCAAGCTCCGTAGCTCTTTTCTTGAGAAGCTTTTTAACTAACTCTAGAATCTCTTCTCTTAGATTTTCTGAAGATAGCTTTTTATTCCCCAAAACTAGAATCTTCTCCATAATCGCTTCATGCTTGTCTAGTGCATTTGCACGCTCACCGATTAATGTTCCAGTTGGAACAATTAAGTTATGTGATCCGAAGCTTTGTTTTGTTGGAGATTCTTTAAATGATCTTAAAAGGGTGGCATTTTCTCTTAAATTTGAAACCTCAACTTCAGTGAGTGGGATATCAGTTTCTCTCAGTTCGATTATATCAGATCTAACCCAGTCAATTATCCTGGCTATAGACACATCATCTAGCTTTGGATTTGCTCCATGAGTTTGTCTTACTGGTATTGGTTCATAAACCGGGGTATGAACATTTACGCTGCCTGTTTGCCCTGATTTTTTGGCTCTTTGTTCTACTCTGGACTTTACTTTCTTAAAAAGTGCAGCAAACGCAGAATATCCAGCAGTTTTAAGATTCTCTCCTATGTCTCCATGAAGAAGCTTTTCAAAATTATCAGGTCTTGGCTCTTCTATTATAGCTTTTAGCTCGTTTGGATTTAAAAGAACAAACTCATCAGTCTCATCTCTTGTAGCTAAGCTGGTTGTAATAACATCAAGACCCTGTAATTTGAGCCAACGTGCACAAGCCCTATAGCAGAGATGGTATATTTTATATATCTCTGGCCCATATAGATGCTGAGATTTTCTCCAGCTATCTTCATCAAATAAAGTGTTGTCTATATTGTATATTAAATGACCAAGAACATTAAATCTAAATTGATCATTATCAAGTACTATTGATGAATGAGCATACTGCTGAGACACCCAAGACTTTCCTACTGCTGGTAGTCCTACAATGCTTCGAATAGTGCCTACCACATTCTTGTTGATCTCTTCAGGTGGGATTAGTCTGTCATGAGGAGATAGCCAAAGTGGACGCTCGTTTTCTATAATCTCAAAAACAGTTTCTTCTACTAAATTGAACAGATCTTGATCTGTCTTTAAGATAAAAAGTAAAATTCCATCGAGATCTTGATCGTTTAACTCAATTCCTAGTTGATCCTTGAATCCTTGGATGTTTCGAGCTAGTCGCAAAGGAAGATCTTCAGGGATGCAGAGTAAATTGCCATATTTAAATTGCAGAGTGTCTGGATCCTGTATTTTTGAGACGTTCACACCATCCTTTATAGCTTTAAGGAGCTCGGAACGTTTGATATAGCTATTAGCTAGCTTAGTAGAGCTTCTATCTGGGGCTAGGTCTTCTGATATATACATCTGCTTAGAGTGTAAGTTATTTGTGTTTCTTAATCATTTTCTGGCTAATCATGCAGCCTTAGGAAACCAATGGCGCTTTGTTGGGCTAAAAACTTGAGCTGATGGAGGTTTGAAAATTGCCAAAATCTCCTCAATTGTTGGTCTTTTTGATGGATCTCGGCTCAAACACTTACTAATCATGGCACTTATTCTGGTTGGGATTATCGGATTAAAAATACTTGGGCAGTGAGCATCTAGTCGAATCTTCTTAGAAAATGTATCAAAAACATCTTTGCCACTATACGGTAGTTCTCCCGTTAGGATCTGATACGCGACCACCCCAAAGGCGTAGATATCACTTTTTTCGTCAAGCTTTCCGTCTAGAATATATTCTGGGGGAAGGTAATCTGGAGTGCCAACTAAACAGTTTTCAAAAAGAGGAGCATCTTCCATTCTGTATGATGCTAAGCCAAAATCCGCGATCCTAGGTCTCATGCCGCCATCGATTAGTATATTCTCAGGTTTGATATCGCGGTGAGTTATCCCTTGAGCATGAAGGGCGCTAATTCCTTCAGCAACTTCTTTAACCATTCTTAGTCCTTCATGTGCAGGAACGATTCCAAAATTAGGAACGATCAGATCTGCTAAGGAACCACCTTCATAGTAGCGCATCGAGAATGCTATAAATTCATCATCTTCATGAACAGAAATAGGTGCAATGACGTTTTTGTGAGTGATTCTTTTTGAAAACGCGATCTCTCTCTCTAGAATTTTTCTTGAGTTTTCAGCCACCTTTTCAGCGGCAGTTGCAATCTTTAAAACTACTAGTTCAGTGTTAGTATCCTCACAGAGATATACTGCAGAGATCTCTGAACTGCCTAGGCAGCGTCTAATTTTGAACCTTCCAAATAGTGTAGTTCCTTTTGTTAAACCTTCGTAAAAGAGCCTATTCATCCTGTACTCGTATCTATATAAAACAGTATTTTACTTCAGATTATTAATAAAGTGTTGGAAAATGGTTATTCTGCCTAATAGAGACCCCTAGAGATACTGCTAAAAATACCGATTAAATTAGTGGAATTAGCCACTTAAATGAGGTCACAGAGTCGGAATGAAGGCTCATATCCCTTTTAGTAAATGACAACTCCACAACTTGCGGACCAAAATACCCCAGAGACAGTACCACCTCCTGAAGGCGGAAGGGCAGCTGTTCAGCGCGATCTAGCCTCTGTCTCGCCTGAGGTTAAAGAACGGTTGAAGCTGACCCAATCTGAAGATGGCCCAAAAGGTTATGTTTCTAATAGACACACAAGTTCTGGGGCCGATGTAAGATGGTGGCAGGAGCAGATTAACGAATTTAGAAAATCAAAAGGCTTGGAGCCTATTGCTGTAACAGGCACCGTAGATCCAGCAACAACTGCTGCAATCAAACAGATGCAAAGGGAGCTTGGTGTTGCTGATGATGGTGTAATAGGCCCGAGAACTTTTAGAGCTTTTATGCGCAACATGTTTAATGTTGCAAAAGATGCTCTTATCGAAACAGGTCATGCTATTTTTGAAGGGTTTAAGAATAAGTTTGGATTTGAATTTTTAAGTGAGGATGATTTTAAGCGTATTGTTTCTTGGAGAAATGCTTATAGTCAACTTGGAAGTGGTTACTTTAAACTATCAGAGGAAGATCTTCCTTCAGTAGAAAGCTATCTTGGAAAAAATCCTCACCTTACTCAAGAGTTCCTAGATAAAGTAAAAGAGATGGCAGGTAGGTTAAACTTACCTCCTGAATGGATCTTAGCAGTAATGTCATTTGAGAGCAGAATAGATCCTCAAGCTGTAAATAGCTCTTCAGGTGCTACAGGATTAATTCAATTTATGCCTGAAACTGCACCAGGACATGGAACTACAGTTGAGAAGCTAAAACAGATGACAGCTATAGAGCAACTTCCCTATGTTGAAAGCTATCTTAGAAATTATGCTCCAAGGGTTAAGAGCTTAACTGATCTTTATCTCTCAGTTCTATATCCTAGAGCAATTGGAGAGGGATCAGATGGGGTAGTTTTTCAAAGGGGCTCTGCTGCATATTCACAGAACTCTGGATTAGACAGAGATAAAAATGGAGTTGTAACCCCAGAAGAGTGTGTTCAAAAGGTAATATACGCTGCTACCACTTTAACCGGTACAACAGGGGATCTTTTCAGAATTAGACAGGATAGAAACTATAACTGTGGACCTACAGCTTTTGTAAATGCAGTTGTAAGTGCAGGGTGGATTCCTCCGTCAGAAGCGGAGTCTCTACGAAACAGACTAACAAATTCAAGTGGCTGGAGGGTGCAAGGTGGAATGTGCCACTCAGCACCTGGAAGATGGGCAAGTTCTCTTTTAGGAAAAGACTGCGTAGTAACTGAATCAAATTTTGCTGATTTTATTCGTGCTCAACATGCACAAGGTCGCGCAATAATGGCATCTGCACATGCTGCATCACCACTAACAAATGGGGGTCATATTGTAGCTATCGTACCAAAAGAGGATGGTACATTTGCTAACCTAGATCCAAATACGAATAATATTAATAAGGGATACGGAACCCTTACTGAGGAGCAGGTTAATAGCTACTTTAAAAAAGCATGGGCTATTGGGTAAAACTAAAGTCCAAAAGCCACGATTGCTCCGACTCCAATCAACAACGATGCTAAAACTAGGATCCAAAAACTAAGATCTTTAGTTTCTTTACAGATATTTTGATAACAGACATTTGGGGCAGGAGCATAGTATCTGGCTATCCATGAACCAAGAATCAATGCTACTCCTATCGAGAAAGTAATCTCCTTGTGCTCACTTAGAATAGTTACTTGAGGGAATACAGAGATAAGCCCAGCAAGGCTAGCTCCCATTCCAAGAGTGACGAGCAATGCTGGAATCGCACAGCAAACTAAAGTACTCAAGCTTCCAAATAAAGATAGGAAAGCCCAGAGTTTTTTCATAAACGTTCAATGCTTACAACTTTATATCCAGCTTCTGTTATTACCTTGGTTATTGTCGGATCATCAACTGTTTGACCTTCCTTAATGTCAATAGTCACTTTCTTGTTATCGAGGTCAACATTGACTTTCTCGACTTCATTCAATGCTTGAACTTTTTTGGTAATTGCTTGAACGCAAAACCCGCAAACCATTCCATTTACCGAAACTAGCACTGTTTCAGCCAAACCAGGTGACACCACAGCTAATAAAATAAAAATTATTTTTTTCATAAAATTTCCTCTAAAAATATAACTGCAACATTAATGATCCCATCATCTCTCCGTCGTTATCTACACCAATCTCAGCAAGATAGGCATCATAGAAAAAGCGAGCTACTGGTCCGAACGACCACTCTTCTTCTGATTTGAATCCTTCTCTCTGAGCCTCAAGAATCAAGAAAGTATGAAATCCATCAAAAGGAGCTATATACGGAGCAACGCCAGCCCTGAATTTCATAAGAGAGTGATCAGTAGAACCTGACATCTCATAAAAATGACCTTCAGTTGCCGTGTAGAATCTTCTGTCTTCCCAATCTAGTTGATATCCTACGAGAGCTCCTTTGTTGCCAGCTTCGAAAGCAGGACCTCCAAGTAGATATATATTTGCCTGTGAATCGGGGTTGTTCCAGCGCTTTATTTGAAAATTGGCTGTTGGAGAGTAATAGTACAACCTTTCCTTATTTTTATCCTGAATAGAGTTCAAATGAGCACCGAGGGCGAAACGATTCGAAAAAGAATGATTGAAATGAACAGAATGGTTGTCTCCTTTAAATTCATAGTATGGCATAGAGCCCCCCTCAAATGTGACAGGGTGTGCTAAAGCCAAAGATGTAAATATAAGAGATATTGCTACCCTCATTACTAGTATAGACGTTATTTACCATTTAGATATTCATTTATATAGTCATCATTAGATGATTCCTAGACTTTTCGAACTTGGACCTATTCCTGTTAATTCATTTGGCCTTTGTGTGGCACTTGCGGCTTTTGGTTCTTCGATCTTGTTGGCAAAGTCATTTTCTAAATATGAGCTAGATTCAAAGCTTGCAGAAAAGTATGTCCTTTGGGGGATTGTATCAGGACTTTTGGGAGCCAGAATTTGGAGCCTTATTCATAGATGGGAGGATACTTTAAGAGATCCAATAGGTGAGATTTTTTCGAGTGCAGGATTTATCTTTTATGGTGGATTTATTCTAGCAACAGCCGTACTTATTACTATGAGCCGTTTGGATAAGATTCCTTTATCAAAGTTTTTAGATGCTCTGGCGCCAACCCTTGCATTTGGCTACGGGGTTGGAAGGTTAGGGTGTCAGCTTTCTGGAGATGGAGACTACGGAATTCAAACTGAATCTATTTTTGGAATGGCTTATCCAGGGGGAGTAATACCAACACCACCAGGAATTTTAGTTTATCCAACACCACTTTATGAAAGTACGATGGCTTTTTTGATCTGTGGTGTGCTTTTAGTTTTAGAAAGAAAAAAAGTTGCGCCATACTTGGTATTTGCTTGGTATCTAGTGCTTATCTCTTTTGAAAGATTTCTTATTGAGTTTTTGAGAATCAACCCAAAAATTTATGGGTCACTTAGTGAAGCACAGGTTGTAAGCTTAGGGCTTGTAGCTATTGGCTTTATGCTTTCTTATTTAGCTGTTAGGGGCACTTGTGGATCAGGTTATGGGGGGTCAGGCCGGAAGGCCTGACCAGACTTATTTCTTGCCTGGTCAGGCCTTTCTTAAATTTTCTAAAAACATGTTAGCATAATGTAGAAATGGCTAGAGCATTCACTATACCTTCATTTTATAGATCCCCAATTGTTTCCTCACTTAAGCGATCACGCGCGGAAGAAGATCCAAGAAAGAAAGATTTATCTCCTACAATCATCGAACATCCTGGTGTGAGATTTAAATTAGCAAGACACTTTGGGTTTTGCTTTGGGGTTGAAAACGCAATTGAAACTGCTTTTAGGGCTCTTGAGGAAAATCCAGGGAAACGGATCTTTCTCTTAAGCGAGATGATTCACAATCCAGCTGTAAATCGAGATCTAGAAGAACGGGGAGTCAGGTTTTTAATGACTACAGATGGAACTCCTATTGTTCCTCTGTCGGAGATTACAAATGACGACATAGTAATCATACCAGCTTTTGGCACTACAGTATCAATGCTTGAGAAGTTAGAGGGAATCAGAACTTATGATGCAACCTGCCCTTTTGTAGAAAAAGTTTGGACAAGAGCAAGACAACTTGGAACTCAAGGCTATACTATTATCATTCATGGAAAGCACTATCATGAGGAAACTAAAGCCACCTTCTCCAGAGCGGCTCTAGCTGGGCCCAGCGTAATAGTTAGAGATAGAAGCGAAGCTGAAAGACTTGCTAAATATATAAAAGGGGAGGGAGGAAATTTTTTCGAAGAATTTAAGGGTAAATACTCCAAAATGTTTGATCCAACAAAAGATCTTAAAAAAATCGGAGTGGTGAATCAGACCACAATGTTAGCTCATGAAACTATTGAGATAGCAGAATATTTTAAGGAACTTGTATCCAGTCTAGGATACGAATTTGCAGACACTAGAGATACCCTTTGCTATGCAACCGAGGAGAATCAAAGTGCTGTTCATGAAATGGTCAAGCAGGGTGGAGATCTAGCGATCGTAGTTGGTGGTTATAACTCTTCAAACACTACACACTTAGCTAAGATCTGCTCTAAATACCTACCAACCTATCATATTAAAGATGACTCGGAGATAATTAGTAGCTCAGAGATAAGACATCTTAAAGGCCAAAATGTGGAGGTTACCCTTGGATGGTTACCTGCGAATAAACCAGTAGAAGTGCTCATATCAGCAGGAGCCAGCTCTCCAGATTCCCTTGTAGATTCAGTAATTCAGCGTGTAGCTGAGATAGTTACCTAGCGCAATATTCGTCACTTCTGGTGACACAATTTGTTACTATCTGTTTAGGATCTAAATTTTATTCCATAATCTTAGGGGTTTATATTTATGGCATTTAGTTTGCTTCTTAAGCTATAAGAAGGAAGTTTATTTTATGAGAAAAAATCAGCGCGGATTTACACTTATTGAGCTTTTAACGACTGTCGCAATTATTGGGGTACTTGCTGGGCTCTCAGTGGCCTCATACGGACGTGCAAAACATATAGCCTCGTTCTCTTTGGTTGAATCTACAATGAGAAATGCTCGTACTGCCTCCGGTGCAGGTATTAGTAACGACCCACCCCAACTTAGAGATGGAGTTGCTGAAACTACAGTTGAGTCCCAAGCAGAGCTTTTAGCCAATGCTCAACTAAGAATCTATCTTACAGGACTTGTTATTCCAAATAATACCACCTTAACAGTTCAGTATGATCCAGCATGTCATGGTCAAGGAGCTGGCTGTACGGTTGAGTCAATACAGGTTGAAAATGCAAGTGCATGTCTTTATGAGTCGTTTCTTAGATTTGGTGACGGCTCTGAAACTTTAGTAGAGCTCCCAGCACCTGAGAATCCTTGTGGAGATGAGTAGGGGATACAAACTTACTTTTCATTGTTTTAGAAAATTAAGGCTATTTAAAAAAAATATCCTTGACTGAATCATAAAGTGAGGAAATTTTATTATAATTCTTCACAGCTTCACAGCTTCACAGCTTCACAGCTTCACAGCTCACTCTTATATATAAAAAGGGGCTTAGCCCCTTTTTGATAAGATTAAGCGGTATAAATGAGCTGCTAACTTATCAGCTAGAAGAAGCAGCTCTTGATGATTCTTGATAGGAGCTATTTCCAGGATAGCTTGGGATTCTCTGAGACTTCCAAGAGCTATTTCATAGAATCTCTTCTGGTCAGCATTAGTTTGCTTTCCCCATCCTTCAGCTAGATTTAGCACGATACTGGAGGCAGCCCTTTTAAATTGGTCACCTAGATGCCTTGGTAGTGGCACTGCGGTTGCACTTCGGTAGAAGGCTACGGATAAGTTGTATGTTCTAAAGTTTTTCATAGTAGATCGACTCCTTTTCAAAAAATAGTTTCTAAAAATGCGAAAACTATTTTTTGAAAAGGAGATTCCTTGTTTATGAAAAACTTTAGAACTTTTAACCTCGCCGTAGCCTTCTACCGAGAAGCAACCGCTATGCCACTACCAAGTCCTCTTAAAGACCAATTTAAAAGGGCTGCTCTGTCAGTACCGCTAAATCTAGCGGAAGGTAGAGGGAGAGCTACTAAAACTGACCAGCTTAGATTCTTTTCAATAGCTTTTGGCTCAGTCAGAGAATGCCAGGCTATCTTAGAGATAGCTAATCAAGAATCATCAGAAGCTTTCTCTCTTCTAGATAAAGTAGCAGCCTCATTATATCTCTTAATCAAAAAGGGGCAGTAAGCCCCTTATTAATATAATTGACTATATAAGCTTTATAGGGA